>Ga0316203_1000027_pt1 | contig 290067 bp, 247 predicted proteins | sample 6monrhotite_MG_FD_204940 | JGI IMG/M metagenome (GOLD analysis project Ga0316203, IMG submission 204940) | Microbial mat bacterial communities from mineral coupon in-situ incubated in ocean water Damariscotta River, Maine, United States -... | ecosystem: Environmental > Aquatic > Marine >... | reverse complement strand
TTAGATTTTAGATTTTAGATTTTAGATTTTAGATTTTAGATTTTAGATTTTAGATTTTAGATTTTAGATTTTAGATTTTAGATTTTAGATTTTAGATTTTAGGTTTCATCCGAACAAGACTTTTTTGATCAATTCGTCTAACGAAATAAACTCTGTTTTATTTTAAAATAACTTTTGACAGCGCTGTCAAAAGTATGACAAAGTGAATGCTATTTAAATAAATAAGTTTAAATTGAAACTTTATTGATCTAACAAGACGGGATAGCTATGTTTCACCATTTTAATAAAAAAATCGCTTTAATTATTAGCCTTTCAACTTTATTAACTGCGTGTAAGCAAGAAACCTTTTTGTCAACGGCGAATCATACCAACCAAACTGAGCAAACTGAGCAAAAAAAAGCGGTTTCAACAGTAAGTTTACATGCTGCCACGCAAGCCGATATTGATTTAATAGCTAAAACTTTACAAGTTAATTATCAATTACTCACCAACATTCCTAATAAAAATTGTGATCATTACAAAGCAGATGGTGCTTGTTTTAGCGTTAAACTAACCTTAACTGCGCAGCAAGCGATAAACGCCAAGAACTGGCAAATCACCTTTAGCCAAATTTCTCCTGTACAATCTTTTCTAAGTAAAGAATTTAACATTAAACACATCAATGGTGATTTACACCAAATAAATTTGAATAATAATTTTCAAGGATTTAAAGCTGGAGAAAGTAAAAGTTTAACCTTCAGAGCAAACTTTTGGATGTTATCGCAAACCGATGCCTTACCTAACTATATAGTGAGTTCAACCAAGAGTGCAGACAAGTTAATAGCAAAAGTGATCAACAGCACTAAAACAAGCATTAATAAAGAAACAGGCTTAGAAATATTACCCTTTGTTACGCCATTTACTAATGAAAAATCTCAATTTAAACGCACCGTAAATGACAAAACAGTGTGGCTTACAAGTGATAATTTATATCAGCGCAACGCCTTAAGTGTTGGCGATACTCCATTAAACGTAAACACACAAATTATTCCAACACCGACTAAAGTGACTCTTGATCAAAAACAGCGTAAATTGGATATTAGCCAAGGGCTAAAGGTTAATTTTAATCAGGTTGCAAAAGACCAGGTAACGGCTGCGCTAGCCCATTTAGCCCTGTTAGGGATAAAACAAAATTCCCAAGGTGTACCTGTAAATTTATTCATAGCCCAAAATACACAATTACCAATGGGCTCTTATCAGTTGATTATTACTGAAAATGCCATCAATATTACCGGTGTTGATAATGCAGGCGTATTTTACGGTTTATCATCTATCAGTAGCTTAGTTACCTTAGGTGATAATCAACTCCCCTTATTAACCATTAACGACCAACCCCATTATCAATTTCGTGGGATGATGGTAGACGTGGCCCGAAATTTTCACAGCAAAGCTTTCATCTTAAAATTAATTACACAAATGGGCGTTTATAAACTCAACAAATTGCATTTACATTTAGCTGACGATGAAGGTTGGCGAATTGAAATCCCCGGCTTACCAGAATTAACCGACATTGGTTCAAAACGTTGCTTACCATCAAATTCTAGTGCTAAAAATGTCATTAATGAAGATCTTTGTTTATTACCACAACTCGGAGCAGGTAACGATACCAGTAGTTCAGTTAACGGTTATTACACCGTTACCGATTATCAAGAAATATTAGCCGCAGCCAAAGCAAATCATATTCAAGTGATCCCTTCCTTTGATATGCCCGGCCATTCACGTGCCGCAGTAAAAGCAATGGTGGCACGTTACAAAAAATATATTATTAAAGAACAATTTGATAAAGCGACTGAATATTTACTTAGCGATCGCAACGATTTAACCCACTACTCATCAGTACAATTTTACAACGACAACACCTTAAATGTGTGTATGGAATCTACGTATCACTTTATTGAAAAGGTATTAACTTCAGTCAAAAAAATGCACATACAAGCAGGATCACCGCTATCTCGTTATCATATTGGCACCGATGAAACGGCAGGTGCATGGCGAGAATCACCAGTGTGCAATGCCTTTATTGCGAATAAAAATAACAATGTAAATTCTGTAGAACAACTCGGCGCCTACTTTATTGAACGCGTTGCCAAAATGCTGTCAACGCTTGATATTGAAACAGCAGGTTGGAGTGATGGTTTATCGCATACCAACTCCGAAAATATGCCTGCTATTGTTCAGGCAAATGCGTGGGACGTTTTGGCGTGGGATGGGCATAAAAACGTTCACAAACTCGCTAACCAAGGCTGGCAAATAGTAACGTCGAGCCCTGATGTTTTATATTTTGATTTCCCTTATGAAGCAGATCCTGCTGAGCATGGCTATTATTGGGCTTCTCGTCACACTAATACTGAAAAATTATTTCAATTTATGCCGGACAATTTACCCGCTAACGCCGAATTTTATTTTGATAGAGAAGACAACCCTTATCGCGCTGATGACACCAAGCAAGTGGATAAGCAAGGTAAGTTAATTTCAGAACCGTTGCATCAAGGCGTTAAATTTTTAGGCATTCAAGGGCAATTATGGAGTGAAAATACCCGTACCGACAACATGGCGGAGTATAAAATATTTCCTCGTTTACTTGCTCTTGCCGAACGCGGCTGGCACAAAGCAAACTGGGCGGTTCCTTATAATTATAAAGGCGCGGTATATGATCAAAACAGTCATTATTTTACCCCAAAACTAAAACAGCAACGTGATCAACAATGGCGTATATTTGCCAATACTATTGGTCAAAAAGAACTAGCTAAACTTGAACGAGCTAACATTCTCTATCGCTTACCTACTGTTGGCGCTGTTATTAACGATAATATTTTGTACGCAAATATTGCTTTTCCGGGCATAGCAATCGAATATTTAGACAAACAGAATAAAAACGCTAAGTGGCAATTATATAGCCACCCAATCAAGGTAGCAGGTAGTGTTTATGTTCGCGCACGCAGTCAAAGCGATCAAAGAAAAGGCCGTTCAAGTTTAGTAAATTAAAAAATAATAGGTCGCTATTTTAAATTAGCTAAAGTGCAATAATTTCGAATATTAGTAAAAAAACAAATGACAACGCTGTCATTTGTAAGTAAGATGAATTTATTAAATAGATATGCTTTGTATAAAAACAAAAATATCAGTGCAATTATAAAATATAGAGGTATCAATGCCTAATAACTCAGTCACTAGCAATAATAAAGCTAATAATACACAACAATTTTATATAGGTATTGATGGCGGCGGTAGTAAATGTAAAGCCGTACTTATGGATGAAAAAAATAATGTACTTGGTACAGGTATCGCCGGTCCTGGAAATCCACTACATGGTTTTGAACAAGCAACTAATTCAATCACCCAATCAGCTTTATTAGCATTAAAAGATGCTGGATTAACAGAAGTTGCTTTAAGCGAATTAATTGCAGGTGTCGGGCTAGCAGGTGTTAATTTACCGATATTATTTGACCAAATGTCGAATTGGCAGTATCCATTTAAACAAATGTTTTTAACCACTGATTTGCACATTGCCTGTTTAGGTGCCCATCAAGGTGAAGACGGTGCAGTAATGATCACGGGAACTGGTTCGTGCGGTTTTTCATATGTAGCTCAAAAGTCGCTTACTATTGGCGCTCATGGTTTTCCTCATGGAGATAAAGCAAGTGGTGCATGGTTTGGTTTGCAGGCCGCAAAACAGGTATTGTTAGCGTTAGATGGTTTAGTAAAGCCAACCGCTATGACACAAAAATTATTAACACAACTACATTGTTCTAATGATGTAACTTTGGTTGAGAATATAGCAAATAAACCAGCTACTTATTATGCGAAATTTGCTAATTTAGTCTTTGATGCAGCAGAAGAAGGTGATGAAGCAGCCAAGGAAATTATTGATAATGGATGTGAGTACATTAGTAGTGTTGCCAATAAATTATGGCAACAACAACCATCAAGAATGTCGATGATTGGCGGTTTAACAACAAGATTAATTAAGTGGTTACCCAACAATTTATTAGCCAAGTTAGCTGAACCTCTACTACCACCTGAAGTGGGTGCAGTATTATTTGCGAAACAACAGCTTGCTTTATCTAATCATAAAAATTAACTGTTTAAGTTCAAGTACAATGATAACTTATAAAAAAAGTTTAAGAACTAGGATCTAAAATGACCATATTTCGTTTACAAGCACAAAATTTTTTTGATGGTGAAACCCTTCATCACAATAAAATTATCACCATTAAAGATGGCATTATTCATTCAATTGATAATGCTTGTGCTAACGCGGAAAATAATCTTGATATAGAAAACATTGATAATATTACCCAAGGTTTAGTTGCGCCTGGATTTATTGATTTACAAGTCAATGGTGGGGGTAATGTATTATTTAACGCCTCCCCCTCGTTAATTGGTATCAAAACCATCATTGACGCTCATGCTAAGTTTGGCACCACCGCAATGCTGCCAACGTTAATTACCGATACGCTTGAAATAATGCAGCAAGCAGCAGATGCCATTGCTCTAGCAATTAAAGAGCAAGTTCCCGGTATTATTGGTATTCATTTTGAAGGTCCTCATTTATCTCTCACCAAGAAAGGCGCACATGTGGCTGAATTCATTCGTCCTATTTCAGCGGCTGAATGGCAAATTTTAGAGCGTACAGATCTTGGCCAAATTTTAGTAACCCTAGCGCCTGAAAATGTATCACCACAAGACATTACGCGTATGGTGAAACTTGGCATCAAGGTATGTTTAGGTCATAGCAATGCAGATTACGCAACCGCACAACGAGCTATTGATGCGGGTGCCGATGGTTTTACTCATTTATACAATGCCATGTCAACTCTTCAAGGTCGTGAGCCGGGCGTCTTGGGTGCCGCCTTTATAAATGATCACACCAGTTGTGGCTTAATTGTTGATGGCCATCATGTTGATTACACTAGTTGTAAAATTGCCTTAAAAAACAAGCCTAAAGGTAAATTATTTTTAGTCACCGATGCCATGCCTCCAGTTGGCTGTGATGAACAAGAATTTGAATTATTTAACCGCAAAGTTAAATTAGAAAACGGTAAATTAACCTTACCAAACGGCGGTTTAGCGGGTTCGGCTTTAAATATGGCCACTGGCGTACGTAATATTCATCAACATTTAGGCCTTGAACTAAACGAAGCGATACGTATGGCGAGTTTATATCCAGCACAATATTTAAATAAGGCGCAACAATTAGGGTCACTCACGGTAGGAAAGCAAGCCGACATGGTGGTTCTTAATAATGATTTACAAGTACAAAGTACGTGGATCGCGGGTAAAAAAGTTTATTCAAAATAAGCAAGACTACAAATAAAAAGTGCAAACAGAAAACACATAAAAACTATTATAAAGACTAATATAAAAACAAAGATAAAAACAAAGGCTAACGATAGAAGTGAGGATGTATGGAAATGACAATGAATAGCGAAAAGCAACAAAGTAGCACCCTGCCAATGATCATTGTGGCCGGACTATTTTTCATTTTAGGCTTTGCTACTTGGCTCAATGGTTCATTGATGCCTTACTTAAAACAAATTTTACAATTAACCCCCTTTGAAGCGTCATTAATCGTCGGTTCATTCTATATTGCCGTTACATTTACCGCCCTTCCTTCTGCAGGAATAATTCGCAGGGTCGGTTATAAAAATGGCATGGCTCTTGGTATGGCCACGATGATGATTGCTGGTTTATTATTTATTCCGGCCGCTGAAACTCAACTATTTCCTCTATTTTTATTTGCTCAATTAGTCATGGGTACAGGCATTACACTTTTACAAACCGCCGTAAATCCTTATGTGGTTCGTTTAGGACCAGAAGAATCTGCCGCGGCACGTATTTCAATTATGGGCATTTTAAACAAAAGTGCCGGTGTTATAGCACCAATGGTATTTACCGCGTTAATTTTAAGTGGCTTTAAATCACATAGCGGTGAAGTATTAACGCCAGAACAAATTAATAACATGGCTGATTCTTTAATCATGCCCTATTTAGGTATGGCATTATTTTTGGGCTTATTAGCACTCGCCGTAAAAAAATCACCCTTACCTGAATTACCAAGTGAAGCCGATGATGATAACAGTACCGCCAAAGGTCATATCAAAGAAGCACTTGCTCACCCTAACCTTGCTTTTGGCGTGCTAGCGTTATTCTTTTACGTTGCTGTGGAAGTAATTGCTGGTGATACCATTGGCACCTTTGCACTTTCATTAGGCGTTGAAAACTACGCGGTAATGACCTCGTATACTATGATTTGCATGGTGGTGGGCTATATTCTTGGCATCGTGTTAATTCCAAAAACCATTTCTCAGCATGCGGCATTAACTGTTTCTGCCATTTTAGGGTTAGTACTAACTGTTGCCGTGGTTATTAGTGATAGTAACTCATTTACTATTGCTAATAGCTTATTAGTACCGTTTGGTGGCGCGCAACTACCTGATACTTTATTACTAATTGCCTTTTTAGGATTAGCCAATGCCATTGTTTGGCCTGCAGTATTTCCCTTAGCTTTATCAGGTATGGGTAAGTTAACCAGTACAGGTTCAGCATTGTTAATTATGGGAATTTCAGGCGGTGCTTTTGGACCAATGATTTGGGGATTAACCAGTGGCGGATTAGGTCAACAAAGCGCTTATATTGTGATGCTCCCTTGTTATTTGTTTATTTTATTTTATGCCATTAAAGGACACAAAATGCGGAGTTGGCACTAACAGCTGAGCAGCAAATAAATCAAAACTGCTTAGATTACGAAAACTAATCCCTGTAAGAATTTACCAAACGGCAATTGCAGTATGGTATCAACATCTCACTGTGTGAGGGTGCGTTAAACGATCTTATGTGATCGACCTCGGGTTCCGCAAGGAATTAACCCGAGGTTTTTTTTGCCTATTTTTTATACCGCTGATTTCAATTCATTTACATTCACAGGTTATTTGTTTATAACTAAGCACCAACTTACGTTTTATTCGAGTTTATGATGGACAAAGATCAATTACATACCGTTACTGTAATTTACTACAATGATGTTTCTCTTGAATTACTTCACGAAACGCATGCCTTCCATCAAAATGAGCAAGGTCGTGTTATTTTGCCATCCGCTTTCAAAGAAGGAAAATCAATCATTGCCGTATGTGATGGTGAGATAGAAATTTTGAATAAATTAGGCGATCGTATCACCTTAATTGAAGATGCAGATTATGAAGAAAGAGTAAAAAAAGTACTTAAATAACTTACTATTAAATACCTTGCCAAAATTACTTTAAGCTATGTTCATTGTTAATAATTAAATTTAATTAATTTCTATACTGCCATACAACACAATAGTGAGGCGTAGCATGTTTTAAGTAAAAAGACCTCCTCTGATATATTTATATATACTGCAAAAAATTAGGCGTTAAATCGTAATAACATCATCACAACATTAATTTATGCTAATTTAGAAAACATTGATAAAAATCAATGCAAAATCATCTATTAACCATAAACTAAATTATACTAATTTTATTAATTAAGTGATCTACTTTATACGCAGGAAAAACCAGTAGAAATGAGCACTTAGTTTGTACGATTGGTATGATAGCGCTATTGCCTGATGTTTTATTTATAAGGAATTCTCAATGTCAAATCAACAAGCATTAACCGTGATAAATATCGGTATAGATACACACCAAGAATTGGTGGTTTATATGCGTGAAGATTGTCACATTTGCTTAGCAGAAGGATTTAATGCTAGTAGCCAACTTGCGATTATACATGGTGTTAATACTATTATTGCCACACTCAATGTTACTGCAGGCCAAATCCTCAATAAAGGTCAAATTGGTCTCTCTAAAATTGCACTTGAGCGTTTAAAAGTTCAAGCGGGTGATAAGGTTATTATAAAACATGCACCTATAATTCATTCATTAAGCGCTGTACGTAAAAAAATATTTGGTGGCACCTTAACTCACGATGAAATTTTTTCAATTATTTCAGACATTAGTGCTCACCGTTACCGTGATATTGAAATTTCTAGTTTTTTGTCTGTATGCATAGGAGAGCGTCTTACCCTCAATGAAATAATTAGCCTAACCCAAGCCATGGTTGAATGCGGACATAAGCTTAGCTGGCCAAACCATGCCGCGATTTATGATAAACACTGTATTGGCGGATTGCCCGGCAACCGTACTACGCCAATTGTAGTTTCAATTGTGAGTGCTGCTGGTTTAACTATTCCTAAAACATCGTCTCGCGCCATTACCTCTCCTGCAGGTACAGCAGACACTATGGAGTGCTTAACCCAAGTAAATTTAGAACTTGCCGACATTCAACGCATAGTTGATACCACAGGCGCTTGTTTAGCTTGGGGGGGAGCCGTAAATTTAAGTCCTGCCGATGATATTTTAATTCGTATTGAAAAAGCGCTCGATTTAGATGGCGAAGGCCAATTAATTGCTTCAGTACTATCTAAAAAAATAGCCGCAGGTTCCACCCATATACTCATTGATATCCCCGTTGGTCAAACTGCCAAAATACGCACAACCAAACATGCTGAGCATTTAGTTAAATTATTTAACGATGTCGCCAAAGCCTGCGATATTACCGTAAAATGTGTCATAACCGACGGCAGCAAACCCGTTGGTCAAGGTATTGGACCCGTTGAAGAAGCAAGAGATGTTCTTGCTGTACTTACTTGCCAACAAAATGCTCCACAAGATTTGCGTGAACGCGCTTTATTTTTAGCCGCCAATTTAATTGCGATGGCTGAAAATACCGAGTTTGCACAAGCTTTAATTAAGGCAACAACATTACTTGATAGTGGAGATGCCAATCGTAAATTTAGGCAAATTTTGATGGCTCAAGGCGGTATTAAAACCTTACCTACCGCAAAATTTTCACACACCGAAACGGCTCAAAACACAGGCAGAATTATTGCCATTGATAATCGTAAATTAGCGCGATTAACCCGTTTAGCAGGCGCACCTGAAAACCCAACAGCAGGATTACGTTTACATGCTAATGTTGGTGATATAGTAAGCGCAAAACAAGCATTATTTACCCTATTTAGTGAAAGTCACGGTGAACAAGGTTACGCCATGAACTATTATATTAATAACAATGACATTTTTACGTTTGAGAAATAATATGAGTTATTCAAATATCACTATTTTTTCATTAGAGCAGCACCCCTTAATAGAAAAATTAAGCTCAGGGCTTAAGGCTAACCAAGGTAAATTTAATACTCGACAATTTCCAGACGGAGAATCTTATCTACGTATTATCAGCGAAATTAAAGAACAACATTGCATTGTAATAGCTGATTTATCGCACCCTAACAGTAAGTTATTACCATTACTTTTTTTACTCGATACATTGAAAGAATTAGGCGCGTTATCGGTAGGTTTAGTGGCACCTTATTTAAGTTATATGCGCCAAGATCGCCGTTTTATTGATGGTGAAGCCATTACCTCAAAATTATTTGCGCGTACGTTATCGCAACATATAGATTATTTAGTGACTATAGATCCCCACTTGCATCGTTATCATTCACTCAATGAAATTTATTCAGTACCCAGTAAAGTCATTCAAGGTGCCCCAGCGTTAGCCCAGTGGTTAAAAGGGCAAGATAATTTATTACTGGTTGGCCCTGATGAAGAAAGTGAACAATGGGTTGCTGATATTGCAAGTTACAGTGATCATCCTTATGTTATTGGTAAAAAAAATAGATATGGTGATCGCAATGTAGAAATACACTTGCCAGATCTTAGCAAATACCAGCATTTAACCGCCGTAATTATTGATGATGTTATTGCCAGTGGCCAAACTGTTTTATGTTGTATTCTCGAATTACAAAAACAGCATATTAACACCATAAAATGTGCAGCTGTTCATGGCATTTTTGCTGACAATTCTGACATCAGCTTGCTTGATGCAGGTTTAACCGCATTAGTAACCACAAACACTATAGTGCATAGCTCAAATGCAATTGATACCTCAACCCTGTTAATTTCACCGATACAAAGTTGTATTACGCAAATAGAAAATAAAATAACTAAGCTTGGTAATATCTAGGCAAATTAAAGAAAATTAAAGTAGGCATAGCTCGGCAAGTTACTCAGGTGTTTAAATAATTTTCACTTTCCTGAATAATAGGCATAACCACTAAAGTACATAAAGGAAATACTAATGAATATAGTTTTTTTAGGTGGCACAGAAACCGTTACTGGTTCTAAATATTTAGTTGAAACCAAAACCACAAAAATTTTAGTTGATTGTGGTTTGTTCCAAGGTTACAAATGGTTGAGAGAGCGCAATCGCGAGCCTTTGAATCTTGATATTCACAAACTTGACGGCGTTGTATTAACGCATGCACATTTAGACCATTCAGGTTATATTCCTGCACTTTATAAACAAGGCTATCGTAAACCTGTTTATACCCATAGCGCTACCACAGCATTATGTGCAATATTGTTAGCTGACAGTGGTCATATTCAAGAAGAAGACGCTAAATTTTATTTACGTCACAAAATAGGTAAACATAAAGCGCCGGAGCCACTTTACGATAAAGAAACCGCCCAAAAATCTATGGAACTTTTTAAATCAGTAGAATATGAACAAGTATTCACCATTGGTGATATTACTATTCACTTGCAAGATGCTGGACATATTTTAGGTGCGGCAAGCGTTATTATTGAAGCTGAAGGTAAACGTGTTGGTTTTTCAGGCGATTTAGGTCGTCCAAATGATATTTTTATGTATCCACCTAAACCCTTGCCAGAACTTGATTTATTATTACTTGAATCTACTTATGGTAATCGCCGACATGAGCAAGATGATCCTTATGAGCAACTCGCTAAAATAGTGAATGAGACCGCGCATCAAGGTGGCACCGTACTGATTCCAAGCTTTGCAGTTGGCAGAGCCCAAACACTACAATATATGCTGGCATTATTAATGGAAGAAGAGCGCATACCAAGAATGTCAATTTTTGTCGATAGCCCAATGGCCATTAGTGTTTCAGATATTTATTGCCGCCATACTGAGCAACACCGACTTAGCCACGAACAATGCCACATGATGGAACAAGCGGTAACTTACACACGCAGTGTTGATGATTCTAAAGCAATTTCCGACATAACTATGCCTCATATTGTTATTGCAGGTAGTGGCATGGTAACAGGCGGTCGAATTTTACATCATTTAAAACGCCTATTAAGTGATCACCGAACTACCGTGCTATTTTCTGGTTTTATGGCGGGCGGTACGCGTGGAGCGAAAATGATCAATGGCGAAGATAGCGTAAAAATACACGGTCAGTGGATACCTATTCGAGCACGTATTGAAGCTATGCATGGTTTATCAGGCCATGCCGATTATGTTGATATTGAACAATGGTTACAGCAATCAAAACTGCGTAAAAATACGCCAATTCAATTAGTGCATGGTGACCCCGATGCACTAGAAAGTCAGTGTGATTATTTAAGACAAAAAACCAGTTACCAAGTCGAAATAGCAAGTTATAAAAAAATATTACGACTGTGATTTAACCTTTAATATTCATAATCTTTTATTTCATCAGTAAATCAGTGATTACTACACTTTAGTAATCACTGCTTATAAAAAACTAATTTCCTGCTGCTTTTTGCTCTACGGCTTTTTTATAATCTTTACCTAGCGAATCGGCAATTTCTTTCGGCATATAATTTTCATCATGTTTGGCTAACACTTCACTCGCTTCAAGTAAGGTACCAGCAACTAACACACCATTGGTTACTATGCCTTGGCCTTCACGAAATAAGTCAGGTAAAAGCCCATCATATTGCACTGTAATTTTAGGGCCAACATCAACTAATTCAAAACTTACCTTTAAACTATTAGGATCGCGTTTTACAGAACCTGCGACAACCATACCACCAACGCGAATACGTTGCCCTAAATTAGGTTTTAAACCGCTGTCCTTTTTGCCCTGTACTATTTCAGTAGGGGTATAATATAAATCAATGTTTTGACTTAACGCATACAAAACTAACCCCGCTACAGCACCTAAACCTATTAATACCGAGCTCACAATAACTAAACGTTTTTTACGACGAGGATTCATAACTAAACCTTTTAATATTTTACTTTTCTACACTGGTGGCTTTATCAACAGCATTTTCAATCATGTCATTATTAACTTCAGATTGAGATAACTGTTGATCGTTCATATTTTTTTCTGCTGCTTGCCGTAACTTTTGTTCACGCTTTTGACGTAATACTATTTGTTGAAGCACAGATTTATGGCGATTTATACTCGAAAACAATAAATAAATAATTAACGCAGCTGACACACCATAAGAAAGCCACACATAAAATGCATAACCGCCCATGTTCAGAAAATCCGTAAAACTAGAAAACTGCATTATTTTGCTCCCTGAGTATTACAATTTGGTGAATGACCAATGAGTTGGCTATCAGTGGAGTTAACGGCTAACTCTCGCACCCAAGGCCGCATACTATTACGTGCTAAAACCTCTGTTTTAAAGCGCAAACACACCATGGCTGCAATAAAGAACGAAAATCCCAACAGACATATTAAAAATGGCCAATACATCACAGCTGACATTGCTGGAGCACCCATTTTACTTACCGTAGCACCTTGATGAAGGGTATTCCACCATTCTACTGAATAATGAATAATAGGTAAATTAATCACACCAACTAACGATAAAATACCGGCGGCTTTACCGGCTAAATTTTTATCTTCAAAAGCATTATGTAAGGCGATAACGCCTAAGTATAAAAACAATAAAATCAACTCTGAGGTTAAGCGTGCATCCCATATCCACCATGTTCCCCACATAGGTTTTCCCCATGCGGCACCAGTAATTAACGCAATGGCTGTAAATACAGCGCCAATAGGTGCCATCGCGGCAGCAGAAGCATCAGCAAGTTTTAATTGCCAAACTAAACTCGAAAGTGCAGCAATAGCCATCGCAAAATATACCCCCATGGCTAAAATAGCCGCAGGCACATGAATATAAAAAATTCTAAAACTTTCACCTTGTTGATAATCTGCAGGTGCAAATAATAATGCCCACACCAATCCAACACTAAGAAATAATACACTTAGCCGAAATAACCACGGTTGTAATTTACCACAAAAGTAATATGCCACTTCTGGATTTGCATAAGGATGTAACCATTTAAACATAATATTTTTCACTCACTTTTAAAGCAGTTTGAATAACATTTTTTATCAATCTAGGTATATAAATTTATTAGTTTGTACTCACCTTTAAGGCCGCTCCAATAGCAAAAGGTGCTAAGGTTAAAGACCCTAAAAATAATGCTGCAATTATAGCAAGTTGTCCGCCATAGGGTAAACTTAACCCTGCCATATCAATAGCACTTGTTGCAAAAATCAACACTGGTATATACAGCGGTAAAACGAGTAAACTTAATAGTACACCACCTTTTTTAATGCCAACGGTTAAAGCAACACCAATTGCGCCTAATAAACTTAATACTGGCGTTCCTAATAATAAGGTTAGCATTAATGCACCATAACTTTGTTCATTTAAATGCAGTAAAACCGCTAATAATGGCGCTACAATAATTAACGGTAACCCCGTTATTAACCAATGCGCAACTATTTTTGCCAACACTAAAATAAAAATAGGATTCGGGCTTAGTAACATTTGTTCTAATGAACCGTCACTATGATCACTTTTAAATAAACGATCAAGTGATAATAACGTTGATAGTAATGCCGCAACCCAAATTATACCGGGAGCAATTCGGCTTAAGATACTTGCTTCGGGGCCAATACCTAATGGGAAAAGGGTAACCACAATGATAAAAAATAACAGTGGGTTTAAAATGTCGTCTTTATGACGCAGAGCAATAGTTAAATCACGTTTTACCATTAAATTAAAAGTTCGACGATACGTTAGAGTCGAGGGGATTGCTGTGTTTTGCTTAAGGCTTCTTAAGGTATTTTGGCTAGCTTGTTCCATAGTGTTGTTTTCCTGCCAACTTAATAAAAACGGTAAGCTAAAGTGATTTTTTTCAAATTTTCTTTCACTATATTTAGATCTTGATGTGTAGTTAAAATAACACATCCTCCTTGCTTGGCATGTTGTAAAAACAATTGTTCTAAATTTTCTACCCCTTGCTTATCTATTGCGGTAAAAGGTTCATCTAAAATCCAAATTTTCGCTTGAGAAGATAGTAATTGTGCCAGCGCAATTCTACGATGTTGTCCTGCACTTAAATGTGCCGCAAGACTATCTTCAAAGCCTAATAAATTTACAGCGGCTAAATCTTTGTCGACCTCATCTGTATTCATACCATGCAGCGCTAAATTAAAGGTTAAATTTTCGCTCGCGCTCATTTCACCTTTTACACCCGGTAAATGTCCTAAGTACAATAAATTTTGATGATATTGTTCTCGATCCTCACCAATCGCAATTATTTTTTTATTATCCGAAAAAAACACCTGCCCTTCATAAGGTTGGGACAAACCAGCCAAAATCCGTAATAAACTTGTTTTACCTGCGCCATTAGGCCCTTCTATTTGTACTATATCGCCCGCATTTACTTGCACGTTTAATTGCTCAAATAAAATTCTATCCTCTCGAATACATGTTAGTTGTTTAGCACTAATTAATGGGAGTTGTTGTTTGGGCAAAATAGTCACTTTAATAATCAGTTAAGGTTTCTTAGGTATCGTTATGATGAATATAAATCTTGTCTATGTATATCATATCGAATTTTAGCGCATAATGATTTGATTAAGATCTTACTATATTAGATTAAGATCTTACTAATTTACCGCAGATTACCATAAAATCTGCCTTTGCAAAATTGTAAGATACACTTTGTAACAGATATTCATGTATTATCTTTTGAAACTCTAATGATTATTTTTTTAAAATAATGATAGAATTGTTTTTATTAGAGAATTTCGCTAATTACACACGGTTTTTATACCGTATTATTGGAGTACATTATGATCCCTGAGTTAGGCCATTTTGCCTTAATAACTGCTTTAGCTTTTGCTCTTTGTTTAGCTGTTATCCCGATGATTGGTTTGTACACTGGCCAACAAAAATTAGCGGCTTATGCTAAACCGCTAGCGCTAGGGATGTTTATTTTTACAGCCATTAGTATATCTATGTTGGGATATAGCTTTGTTCATGATGATTTTTCTGTGCTCTATGTTGCAAGCCATTCAAATACTCACTTGCCTTATTATTTTAAAATAAGCGCCATTTGGGGCGGTCATGAAGGTTCACTATTGCTGTGGATTTTTTCATTAACTTGTTGGACATTAGCTGTTGCTAAGTTTAGCGATAATGTAGATCAAGCCTTTATTACCCGGGTTTTATCTATTATGGGTATCGTTGCTTTTGGTTTTATTGCCTTTACACTTTTAACATCTAACCCCTTTGAGCGTTTATTACCTAACTTTCCTAGTGAAGGGAGAGATTTAAACCCATTATTACAAGATATTGGGTTAATCGTTCATCCACCTCTTTTATATATGGGCTATGTTGGCTTTTCAGTGGCGTTTGCTTTTGCAGTTGCTGCATTATTAACGGGTAAAATGGATGCGGCTTGGGCGCGTTGGTCACGTCCTTGGACAGTAGCAGCATGGTCATTTTTAAGTGTTGGTATTGCTTTAGGTAGCTGGTGGGCTTACTACGAACTTGGTTGGGGTGGCTGGTGGTTCTGGGATCCTGTTGAAAACGCATCGTTTATGCCATGGTTAGTTGGTACAGCATTAATTCACTCGCTAGCCGTTACAGAAAAACGCGGCACCTTTAAAAATTGGACTATTCTTTTAGCTATTTTCGCTTTTAGCTTAAGTTTACTAGGTACATTTTTAGTGCGTTCAGGGGTATTAACTTCAGTACATTCTTTTGCTGCTGATCCTGAGCGCGGTATATTTATTTTGTATCTACTGGCATTTACCATTGGGGGATCGCTAATTTTATTTGCCATTAGAGCTAATACCGTTTCAAGCTTTAGTCGTTTTGCTTTGTACTCACGGGAAACCGCACTGCTTATTGCCAATATAATATTAGTGACTGCGGCAACAACAGTATTACTGGGTACACTTTATCCATTATTAGTTGATGCGCTACATTTAGGCAAAATATCTGTTGGTCCTCCGTATTTTAACGCTGTATTTGTACCAATTATGAGTTTGTTATTCATTTTTATGGGCATTGGCCCACTCATTCGCTGGAAAAAAGCAAAAAAAGGCGAATTACGTAAACAACTTAGTGTTATTTCAATTGGCAGCATTTTATTTGGTTTAGTTTTCCCATTTATTTACGCGGGAGAATTTAATTTTAAAGTCAGTATAGGTATATCATTAGCTTGTTGGGTAGCTATAGTAGTTAACAAAGAATTATTAACTCAACTCAAACTTGCCAAAGGAAAACTCAGTTTGAGTCATTGGGGGATGGCCTTTGCACATACAGGAATTGCCGTAACAATTGTTGGTATTACTATCGTTTCAAACTATGAAAATGAAATTAATGTAAAAATGGTTCCTAATGAAAAAGTTGAAATTTCTGGTTATCAAATTGAATTTACAGGTATTAAAAAAGTAGAAGGTCCTAATTACAGTGCAGATCAAGGACAAATGAAACTTTATAAAGATAACCAATATATTGGTTTAATGCAGCCTGAACGACGTTCATATCGTGTACAAACCATGGGTATGACTGAAGCCGCAATTAATCCAGGTTTATTTAGAGACATTTATATTGCACTGGGTGATCCGTTAGCAAATGGCGCGTGGTCTGTACGTGCACATTATAAGCCTTTTGTCCGCTGGATTTGGTTAGGAGCCTTGTTTATGGGCTTTGGAGGATTGTTAACCATGTTGGATAAACGTTATCGTAGTAAACAACATGAGCACAGCCTTGAAAAAACAACAAATGATCCTAAAGAAGATCCAAACAGTATTGTGCTTACAGCGACAACAAAAACAATAGTTTAAGACCTATATTAAAATTGAGTAATTAATTTATGAATAAAGCAATACGATTTATCCCTTTAGTTTTAATAGTACTTTTAGGGATTATATTATATCGAGGTTTGTCACTAAATCCGCAAGAACTACCTTCGGCCTTAGTTGGCAAACCTATGCCTGATTTCAAATTAACCACGTTGTTAAATGAGAATAAAATAGTCACTAAAGCGGATTTAAAAGGTAACATTGTTTTACTTAATGTTTGGGCTACTTGGTGTCCAACTTGTCGATATGAACACCCTTACTTACTTGATATTGCTAAAAATAAAGGCATTGTTCTTTATGGTGTTAATTATAAAGATGATAAGGTTATGGCGCAACAATGGTTAACAACACTTGGTAATCCTTATAAAATAACGCTTTTTGATAACGAAGGTAAATTAGGATTAGACTTAGGCGTTTATGGCGCGCCGGAAACCTTTGTTATCGATCATAATGGCATTATTCGTAAACGTTTCGCTGGAGCAATAAATAGCGATGTTTGGCAAAACGAGTTTATGCCTTTAATTGCGAAAATATCACTCGAACAGCAGCAAGGAAAATAAGCGATGTTTAAAACTTTTGTTATCACCCTGCTAACCTATTTTATAGTAACAATTTCGATTTCAACTCATGCAAGTCCTGTTGAAACGTTTAAGTTTAAAGACGAAGCTACCAAAGTGCGTTTTCAAACATTAACTAGAGAATTACGTTGTCCTAAATGTCAAAATCAAGACTTAGCAGATTCTAACTCTCCTATTGCCGCTGATTTACGTAAACAAATTTATGCACAATTAACGCAAGGCAGAAGTGACCAAGAAATTGTTGACTATATGGTAGCGCGTTATGGTGAGTTTGTTTTATATCGTCCACGTGTTTCAAGTTTAACTTACGTTCTGTGGTTTGGTCCTGCCCTAGTGTTATTATTTGGTGCAATTATTGTTGTACTGATTATACGTAGCCGTAACAATAAAGAAGAGCAACAAGAACTTACCACAACAGAACAAGACAAAATTAACGCGTTGTTAAAACAATAAATCACACATTAAAAACACTTAACATTCATTAACTAAAGATAACCACTAATGATCACTTTATTAATTCTTATTATTACTTTTTTATTATTGATGTTAGCCATAATCTGGGGACATTTTTTTCGTAGTAACAACACCATACAAGATCATAATAACGAATTACGTGATCAAACCAATATCCAACTATATCAAGAACATAAAGCTGAAATTGAAAAAGATTTTAACCGAGAGGCTATTGATGAAGAGAGTTATCAATACCTGATCACTGAACTCGACAAAAGTTTTTTACAAGACATGACAGCAAGTGAAAAAGAAGCCGCAAAATTTTCACCTGCTATCAATAATAATATGTCTTGGTTATGGCCTGCATTTATCACTTTGTTTATTTTAGCTTTCACTATTACCTTGTATCAAAAACAAGGTAGTTATGCGAAGTTATCTAGCAACTTAACTTCAATGCCAGCTGAAAACAATACAGCAATGGCTGATAATTCTTCTGAAACCGCTTCAACGTTGGCAAAAATAAAAGAATTAAAATTAGCACTTAAAAAAACGCCCAAAGATTCAAATCTTTGGTACAGCTTAGGGCAAGCAAACATTGGTATTGGTGATTTTAATGCCGCGGTTAATGCCTTTGATCAAGTGATTAAAATCGAAGGAAAAAAAGCGGAATTACTTGGTGCAAAAGCGCAAGCGATATACTACGGTAACGGCCAAAAAATGAATACAGATGTACAGACGTTAATCGACCAAGCACTTGCACTTGACTCTTTAGATCCTTCGACTAATGTTTTACTCGGGATGGATAACTTTATTCATCAACGTTATCAAAAAGCTATTCATCATTGGCAAATGATTGTTGATAGTGGTCGTAAAAATATTAACATTGAGGCATTAACTGGCGCGATTAACGAAGCCAGAAATCGCCTTGCAGGAACGTTAAATTCGGGAAGTACCACTAAAAATTCAACCACTGATTCTAATACTAATTCACCAAAATTAACGTTGAATATTTCATTATCAAAACAATTTCAACAAGCTTTAGCACAAGGCGATGATAAAACTGTTTTTGTTTATGCTACCCCTACCGATGGTCGTAGAATGCCATTAGCAGCAATGAAGATAAAAATTAGTGATTTACCAACAACTATTGAATTAACTAACGCACAAGCGATGAGTCCTCAATTTAATCTTGGTAGTGCAAAAACAGTGCATATTTTTGCTGTTATTTCACAACAAGGTACTCCGGGCATAAAATCTGGGGATTATAAAGCTGAACTTAAAAATGTAGCGGTCAGTACAATTAAACCAATTGAATTAAAAATCGATCAGTTAGTACCTTAATGTTTTAGTAGTTAATTTAGGATATATATATTCAGAATGTCGCGATTTAAAAGCCAAGGGCTAGATTTAACAAAAAACTCATCTCGCCAAACAGCTATATTGTTAACAAACTTAGGCACGCCTGATGCGCCAACGGCAGGTGCTTTACGCGTTTATTTACGTGAATTTTTATCTGATCCACGTGTTGTAGAAATACCAAGGTTAATTTGGCTCGCTATTTTACATGGTATAATTTTACGTATACGTCCTAAAAAATCGGCCGAATTGTATCAAAACATTTGGACAGAAAAAGGTTCACCGTTATTGGTTATAAGTAAGCAACAACATACAAAAATAGCAGAAAAGATTAAAGCTGAATATGGCGATAATGTAGTTGTTGAACTTGCCATGCGTTACGGGCAACCTTCAATTAAAACCGCTTTAGAGAAATTTCAAAAAGCGAATATAGATAACATTATTGTATTACCTTTATATCCTCAATACAGTGGGCCAACTACAGGTTCTACATTTGATGCGATAGTCAAAGAAATAAAGCAATGGCGATGGGTGCCAAACCTACACTTTATTAGCGGTTACCATCATAAACCTGACTATATAAAAGCGCTTGCACAAAGTGTGATCACGCATATCGCAACGCATGGAAAAGTGGAAAAGTTAGTGGTTTCATATCATGGTATGCCTCAATTATTTAGCGATTGGGGTGATCCTTATGCAGATTTTTGCCAAGAAACTACCCAACTATTATTAACGGAATTAAAGAAAACAGATCTGCTATCAGATGATGATATAGTGATGAGTTATCAATCTCGTTTTGGTAAAGCGCAGTGGTTAACGCCTTATACTGAAACCGTATTAACCGAGCTCACCGATCAGGGCGTTACAAACATTGCGATAATGTGTCCTGCGTTTAGTGCTGATTGTTTAGAAACATTAGATGAAATAAAACGCGAATATTGTGAAATTTTCATGGACTCTGGCGGTAAAGAATTCAGTTATATCCCAGCATTAAATGATAATGATGATCATATAGATGCATTAATTAATGTTATAAAACCTCATATTTAAGGTACTTAACTAGTTATTGATTTTTGCTATTTGAAAATAAATTAAAACCATACTAAAGGAGTTAGAAATGTACGACATGCTGATCCTTGCAATTATATGGTTTATTGTTTTCATTGCTTCTTATATGGCACATAAAACAAGACTTACTCCAGTTCTTTGGTATTTGTTTTTTGGAGCGCTGTTTGTAAATATTAAAATATTACCCCAAGAAATGCCCTCATTTATTAATAGTTTTGCCGAGCTTGGCATTATTTTAATCATGTTTGCTTTAGGGTTTGAAGAAGATACAAAAACCTTTATCAAAAGTATAAAACGCAGTTGGGGTATAGCTTTATTTGGTGCTGTTGTTCCTTTTATTATTGCTTATAGTGCTGCCGAGTATTTTTGGCAAACACCTAATATGTCACTTCTTTGTGGCTTAGCAATGACAGCAACCTCTGTATCATTAACGATGGTTTCGTTGAAAACAGAAGGCTTAAATAAAACTCCCGCCGCAACGGGAATTATGACCTCTGCAGTGCTTGATGATATCGCCTCTTTAGCTTTAGTTGCCATTTTAGTGCCCATTGCTACTGGTGAAGCAAGTTTAACGGTGATCAGTATTAGTTTAGTGATCGCAAAAGCTATTGTATTTTTTATCATTGTCGCTTTTATTGGTGCTTGGCTATTCCCGCCTAATAGTAGCTTTTTTAATAAAATTCCTTTATTACATCATATTCACCTAAAGAAAATGCTTTCTATGGGCAATGGTGAATACACTGTTTTGTCCTTATTACTTATCGCCGTATTAGTTGGCCTACTCGCACATCAATTTGGATTTCATCCCGCAATTGGTGCCTATATGGCGGGTTTAGTAATCAAGCGAGATTATTTTGATTATCATCCCGATCAAAAAGTAGATTTTCACAAAAAGTCTCAAGAAATAATTGATAACGTTGCCTTTACATGGATTGGCCCCGTTTTTTTTGTAACCTTGGGCACTAAACTAGTGTTTGATTTTGACATCTTGGTATCTATATTACCTGAAGTTATCATATTATTTATTAGTTTGTTTTTTGGACAAATACTGTCGGCAGGATTAGCCGCTAAATATACTGGCGGTTTTGATTGGCCATCAAGCTTAATGATAGGTTTTGGTATGCTTGGCCGTGCTGAATTAGCTTTTGTGGTAATGGATATTGCTTATGTTCAAAACAATATTATGACAACAGAAGCTTTTTATACCCTTATGCTTGTTACATTTCTTCTTAACTGTTCAGTACCACTTACGATAAAATGGTGGAAAACTAATTATTCTTTTATTGCTCATTAATCAAATAACACAAGACTAATACTATAATGCCAAACAAAATAACAAAAAAAAAATATAACCAAACAAAAACTAGTGCTAAACCCATAAAAATATATATGCAAGGTGAACCACTCTCACCTTGGCGTGAAAGTATCCACGAAGTTATTTTTGAAGCCGATACACCGGCGGGTAAATTATTTGATATTGCATTAATTATCACCATAATCTCCAGTGTATTAGCCGTAATGTTAGGTAGTGTCGATAGTCTTGAATTACAATATGGACAAGCACTCTATTATTTAGAGTGGTTTTTTACCGCTCTTTTTTCTATTGAATATATCCTCCGCCTTATTTGCGTACGTAGACCTTGGCTTTATGTAAAAAGCTTTTTTGGTATTGTTGACCTACTCTCTATTTTACCCAGTTTTATCGCATTATTTTTTGTCGGCGCACAAACCATGATGGTGATCCGTGGTTTACGGGTATTACGTATTTTTAGAATTTTTAAACTTGGCGAATACCTAGGCGAAGCTCATGCGTTAATTAGAGCGATGCGGGCAAGTCGCGCGAAAATATTTGTATTTCTGTATACCGTATTTGTTTTTGTCATTATTTTTGGGTCTGCAATGTATTTAGTTGAAGGCGGTGAAAACGGTTTTACCAGTATTCCTAAATCTGTCTACTGGGCTATTGTTACCTTAACTACTGTTGGTTATGGCGATTTAGCGCCACACACAAGCCTTGGGCAAATACTAGCCTCTGCAGTAATGATAATGGGTTATGCGATTATTGCTGTCCCCACAGGCATATATAGCGCTGAATTAGCACGCGAATATAATAGAGATGTTACCAACACAGCTTGTAAAAATTGTGGTAAAGAAGGCCATGATGATGATGCGGAATTCTGTAAATATTGTGGTAGTAACTTACATGAAGAGCAAAACGAAGCACAAGACGAAGATAAAACAAAAAATTAGTCAGCTAAAAAATTTTTTACTTTAGCTATGTTGTACACAACTGTTGCTAAATATAATTTATTGTAGGTTGTCACGAGTGAAAGGAGGCACAACAAAACATAATAAGCTTAACGTGTCGCGGCGGACAATATGCTCAGAAGAATATGCATCCTGCATTCTCTAATAAATCACATCCATGTAACGTAAGCAGCGACCTACAAAATTATTTAAAATCAAAAAATTACATATTTAGCAACAACCAAGGGGAACATAGCCTTTACTTTTATATAGAGCCTATTTTATCCGTTACTCAATAGGCTATATATGCAACTTCATTATCTCCACATCAAATACAAACAAATATTATCTTAACGACAAATATTTTTTGTTTTTCAAATAAAAAATATTCTATTAAATTCAAGGCGTGTTTACATTAACGCTGATCCTCAAAGTTTATCACTGGAACTTGATCACAATAATGATGCAAAACACAAATTGAATTATTTAGCCTGAATTCAAGCTATTTAGTGTTTTTTCGACGGGTTGATAACATCTATATCACCAAAAGAAGGAAAGTAATATGGAAACAACTATTAGACGCGGAAAATCACCTTTTTACGGTGATCATGCTTTTTCTCATGGTATTGCACGCAGTGGTTATTTTAATTACCGAGAATCTCAAGAATTAGAAGATTTTGGTTATACACTTTCAGCCTTGCTTGATGGTACCTTACAACCAGATAATGAAGAAGAGCTGAAATTCGTTCAAGACATGAAATCCTCTGAACCTAGCAACATTTATGCGGTGAAGCTTTGGAAAAAATATTTAGATTGTTTAGCTAAAAGTAAAGTCTTACATGGTTTTGCTAAAAGCAGTGGACACCATTATAAATTTGCAGAATATATGCAAGAAAACATGGCTGAATTGCATGAATAAACTTATCAGATAGGCTATGTTGTACACAACTGTTGCTAAATATAATTTATTGTAGGTTGTCACGAGTGAAACGAGGCACAACAAAGCATAATAAGCTTAACTTGTCGCGGCAAGAGAATATGCATCCTGCATTCTCTAATAAATCACATCCATGTGACGTAAGCAACGACCTGATAAGTATTCAACATATCTATTAACGGTATTTCAAATAGGGCTAGTATTAACTAGCCCTAAAAATTAGGGATAACGCCGTTAATTTTCGTCTCATTTAATTTGATATAATCCCAAAATTTCAACCTAAACCTATCTAAACGATCATCTATACTTGTAAAATATAGGTGTTATTCTGGTTGGTTTTTTGGCGTGTAACGCAAGTTATTTAATTAAATTAATGGGGCATAAAGTCGGGAGCACTAGCAAGGTATTGATTAGTTATTTCAGTTAAACGACTTTTTTCTTGTTCATTGATAAACGCGCTATTTATGGCATTAAACGTAAACTGGGCCAGCTCTTTTTTATTCGGTTTTAAAGCATTAGCTACGGCTAAAAAATTGTCTGTCATATAGCCACCAAAATAGGCAGGATCATCTGAATTTATAGTAACACACACATTTTTTCTCAATAACTCAACCACATTATGTTCGCTCATATCCTTAAATACTGCTAGTTTCACATTCGATAATGGGCATACCGTCAACGCGATTTGTTTTTCAATAATTTCAGCCAATAACCTTTTATCTTCAACACAACGCACGCCATGATCTATTCGTTTAATTTTTAGTTTTTTCAAAGCATTAACAATATAATTAGCAGGGCCTTCTTCACCAGCATGGGCAACCGTTAAAAAACCAGCTTTAATAGCTTGAGCAAAAACACCGGCAAATTTTTCAGGGGGATTACCAAGTTCTGCTGAATCTAAACCAACGGCAATAATTTTATCTTGGTGTAATAATGCTTGGTTAAGCGTTTTCATAGCAGAATCTTCGTCTAAATGACGTAAAAAACACAGGATCAAGCCACTAGTGATCCCTAATTCAGTTTTCCCCTTAACTAAAGCACGATGAATACCATTAACAACTGTATCAAAGGCAATATTACGTTCAGTATGTGTTTGCGGGTCAAAAAATATTTCAGTATGAATAACATGATCTTGTTTACAACGTAGTAAATAAGCCCAAGTTAACTCAAAAAAATCTTGCTCAGTCACTAAAACTTTCGCCCCTTGATAATAAATATCAAGAAACGATTGCAAGTTTTCAAATTGATAGGCTTCCGATACCTCTTCAGGCGATGAGTAAGGAATGCTGATGTTATTACGTTTCGCTAATGCAAACATCAACTCTGGCTCTAAAGTCCCTTCAATATGCAAATGTAATTCAACTTTAGGCAAATCAACTATAAAGGCGTCCATACCAGTTAATCCTTATTTTTTTCTGCTGATAATGGCGTAAAAAAAACAAGTGCTTGTTGATTAATATTATTGGCTAATTGTTCAAGCAGATCATGCATTTGTGTAACGGCCTGACTGTAACCATTTGCAGTAATACTTTGTTTAAAATAAAATTTTAAAACCTCTTTTTTATAAAGTTTTTTATTTACATTAACTGATTGGTTAGTAAACCAATAGTGCCCCGACAAAATCACATCCCCTTGATCAGTAGGATAGAAATGATCAATTACAACAGTTAAATGGATTTTTTTATCGATACTATCTTTTGTTAACAGAAACTGTTTATTTACTTTCTGACGACTAAGTTGGGGTTGCTCAAATAATTTATTAAGTAATAGCGTTAACGTTTTATGTATACCTTGTTCAAGGCTTTCCCCCCAAACATCATAGTGTGCATAATGTAATTGATTCGTAGCAACCAACATCACTAAACTTGGTTGTTTTAGATATTGTGGCAATACAATATCATCTATAATCAATTGTTTTTCCTGCGTAGTTTTTGCTAGTTTTTGCGGTAACTGATCTGAGTTTTTAGTCGGTATAGGCGTATTTAACAAATAATAATTAACCGTTGGTGTTGGCACCTCTGCACAAGAAAACAATAACATTGATAATGTTAATACACTTAATAATTTATTCATTGTTATTACTCTTTTTCGGTTCAATTTTGTCACGTACCACATCACTAAACACTAAGCTATTAGGTTTATTGTGTACTTGTCTCAATATAGGTTTAAGTTCTTGTAAATTTTCTTGTAATAACAATAACGTATTAGTTAATTCTTTATAGTTTTTTGAACCCTTAGCAAAATCATCAGCGACACTAGAAATACTTTTCAGAGTTTTATTGACGTTATCAACTACTGACTTTTGATCGGTATCTGATAGCACTTTATCTAAATTTTTACTCACTTTTTGAAACTCTTTTGCTGTAGTTACAAATTCAGAAAATAATTTACTGGCATCTGTTGATAACTTATCTAATGGTAGTGCAGCTAAGTGACCAATAAATTCACTCGTTTTTTCAGCTATATGTGAAAACTCATCTGCTGTAATTGGTATTACACGATAACCTGAAAATTGTTGAGCAACATAAGAGGGACTTGCTCCATTATCGTTATTAGATTGTTTTTCAGCGTGGTGCAATTCAACTATTTTACTACCTGTTAGTAAATTTCCTGTAGTGATCACTGCCTTCAAACCATGTTCTAACCATCTATCTATTTGCAAAGCAATCAAATCTAAACTTGCCGCGGTATCAGGCAAACCAATTCTACCGGGTTGAATACTGATCAATACTGGAATTTTAACGGCTTCTGTTAATACTTTATCGCCCCGACTATTACTTAAATTTGCCGATTCTACTCGACCAATAATAACTCCACGGTATTCAACAGGCGCACCAACATTTAATCCTCGAACGCTATCTTCAACTAATAAGGCATATTTTATAGATTGTTGGTAGCGTGCCGCATCAGCATCTTCATAATTAGCAAATATATCGAAATATTTACGTTTGCTAATTGGCTCACCTATCGGCATCCCCTTAGGTACACCAAAAGTAATACCATTACTCAGTAAAGTTTCTAAAGACCCCGTTTTAACACTGATACCTTGCGCTTTTAAATCAACTTGAATACCACTAATATCCCAAAATCTTGTATTCTCAGTTACGAGCTTATGATAAGGCGCTTCAATGAACGCATTATAATAAACAATGCGTTCATCAAAATTAAAATAAACATCCTCAATTTGCCCTACTTTTAAGCCTTTATATAAAATTGGTGCTCCACTTTTAAAAGCGAATTCTTCCGCACTATTTAAGGTAATATGAATACCAGGTGCATCAGGAGCCGTAAGAGGACGTTCATCTAAACCTTTAAAGTAATCCGATTTTTCTGCTGATTTACCTGGCAGTACTTCAAGATAGTTGCCTGAAAACAAAGTACTAAGATCAGAAATACCTGAATGGTTAATTTTGGTTGAAACGAGCCAAAATTTTGAATCTTCCACTAAAAGTTCTCTTGCTTCATTGGTCATCCGTGCCGTTATAAGTACACCATCTAAATTAGGTTTAAGCGTTATCTTAACCACTTTACCTATTTGTACGTCACGTAATTTTATCTTGGTTACACCCGCTTCAATCCCTTCAGCTTCATTCAATTCAATCGTAATGAGTGGTCCCTGATTACTGTAATAATAAAATATCATCCATAAACCAAGCATCGCTGTAATAATAGGCACTATCCAAATACGTGATACTGTGTTCATTGGTTTTATTACAGCGCTTGCTGTTGAAGGAGTTTGTGAATCGCTCATAGAGTAGTTTTCTTCTTCCAAATAAGAGTAGAGTCAAAAGTATTTGCTGCAAACATTGTTAATATTACAACACCACAAAAAGCCATTGCAGCATGACCTGGATGAATCGTCATCGTTGTGCCTAATTGAATTAAACTGGATAAAATAGCGACAGCAAAAATATCAATCATAGACCAGCGACCAATAAATTCTGTTATGCGATAAAGTTGAGCACGTTGTAACTGAAATTCATTGGATTGTTGTTGAACTGAATAATTTAACCAAGCAAGCACAACAAATTTAATAACAGGTACAACAATACTGGCGATGAAAATAACAATAGCAATGGGATAAGAACCTGATTGCCATAAAACAATAACTCCACCTAAAATAGTGTTTAACTCTTCTTTTCCTAATGAACGTGTTGTCATTATAGGTAATAAATTAGCAGGAAAATAAAGAAAAAAGGAAGTAATTAATAAAGCCCATGTTTGTTGAATACTAGCAACATTACCATACGAGTTTTTACTACTCTTTCCTTCCTCTACTATTTCACTGGGTAGATTTTCAAACGATTGTTTTTTTGTTTTTAACATCATCAGTTTATTTATTAAGTTTTGTTTATCAATAAATTGAATTGCAGCTATATAACATATTGAAAATAATACATAGGCATAAAACGATAAACCTAAACTAACGTTGGCCATGGTCGATATTTTAATTAAGCTAACCAAAACACCAATTAAAAATATTTCCGCCATGCTCCAAGGTAATAATGCCAGCACAACTCTAGCAATAATTAAACCTTTTAAAGGATAATGATTATTATTAATAAAAAAAATCAAATAAAGTAAACTACATAAAACAATCAGAGGAAAAGCAATAATCGTTATCACTAACAATAAAGCTATAATTAAATAATTCTGTTCATGCAATATAAAATAAGTATCAAGCAGGCGAATAGTATGTACTTGTCCTTGATAATGTAGAGACACAAAATCAAAAGACAATGATAAAAAAAGTAAGATTAAAGCCGCAATAGCAAACGCTAAAATACGTTCAAACGCTTCAGCATGATTTGCCATTAATATGCACCCGCAACGAGGACACATTGCTTTTTCGCCAACAGCTAACCGCTGTAACTTAACCTGCAAATTACATTCAGTACAATTTAATTGTTCACGCGTTTTTTTTGTCATATTTAATTTAAATTATTGGAGATGACGGTTAGTTTTCACAAAAAAATAGTGTTTACTTTTCTAATACGACTAAATGATTTATAGCATTATTTAGTTGAAAAATCCTACTGTTAGTAAAAATAAGCCATTATCCTTCAATAACTTATTCATTAAAAATGTTTGTGCCTGATCATTTTTGATCATAACTTTATAGTACAACCGGTTCATATACTAATATTTATCCTATTTTGTGCAGATTTTGTGGTAAAATTACATCCGCACCTAATTTATATCATTGCGTATAATAAAATTGTCTTTAAAGTTATTTATCCAACGTAACTTTAATCAAACAAATCAACTGCGGTTAGTCTTGAATAAAAACACGGCTAAACTGACAGACACAGCCAATGATCTCTTTTAATCGTGTAATTTTTCGAAGGAAAAAACATGCAAGTTATAATTTTTGATAATGCACAACAGGTAGCAGAAAATGCTGCCCATTGGGTGGCAGAACTAGTAAAGAGCAGAAAAAATCCAGTATTGGGTTTAGCCACTGGCAATACTCCTATTAGCCTTTACCAACAATTAGTCGCTAAACATCAACGTGGTGAATTAAGCTTTGCTCAAACCACTACCTTTAATTTAGATGAATATCAAAATATTGAGAGTAATAATCCTCAAAGCTATCGCTTTTTTATGAATAAAAATTTATTTGATCATATAGATATTAATAAAGACAACACCTTTTTACCAAGCTGTAGTCATGGCGAAAATCCCCGTGAACAAGGTTTAGCCTATGAAGCTAAAATCAAACAAGCAGGCGGTATCGATTTACAAATTTTAGGTATCGGTGCTAATGGTCATATCGGTTTTAATGAACCAACCTCTAGCCTCGCTTCTCGAACTCGAATCAAAACGCTTACCCAACAAACTTTATCAGATAATAGTCGTTTATTTAAAGCCGATGAATATCAACCTACATTAGCGATGACTATGGGCATAGCCACTATTTTAGAAGCGCGTTATGTTTTATTAATGGCGACAGGCAAGAATAAATCCAAAGCGGTTAAAGATATGATAACAGGTGCATTATCGGCAATGTGCCCTGCTTCGGCATTACAAATGCACGAAAATGCTATTATCTTATTAGATAAAGACGCAGCCAGTGAACTCGATGATCAAGGTTATTATTTATGGGCAGATAAAGAAAACCGTAAAGTAAACCAAGAATTTGGTCTGTTTCATAATTTTTGATTTAACATTTAAAATCAAAAGGTTGCATTAAACAAACAACCTTTTGATTTATTTTTCAATAAAAAAGTTAATTTGTCCCTAACAGCAGGTTATCGGTTACAAATACAACATAAACAACCTTCAAAATAACGTATTAAGTCACTTACTTATTCAGTATCTAGCTAATTAGGCATCTAGCATTATAATTAATTACCGCATTGTTCAATAATTTGCTTGAATTTACCATTATCAAGTAATTTTTGATAAGCATCACTCATCCGTTTTTTAATTTTCGCGTCTGAATTAATGTTCATTGCAATATACAAATAATAATTCAATTCGGGTAATTCATATACTGGTTTAATCAGTGAAAAATCAAGTCCTTCATGCTCAAATCGTTTTTTCAGTCCCGCTTTTGTTTCAACAATAAGATCAACACGCTGCGATAACACCATATTTATTCCTTGGGTGAGCTCTGTTACCCGATACAGTTTATTTTTACCTTTCGCCGTTAACATTTGATCATTCGTCGTATATTTTGCAGCAACAATTAGTGATGAGTAAAATTCTTTATCGGTGATTTTTTCTTCTTTATAGCGAGATTTTAATCCCCAGAAAAAATACTTCTCTTGTTTGATTTTTCCAATCCAAGCAAACATTTTTTCTCTTATTTTATTACGCGCAATAGAAAATATTAATGTGTTTTTTTTGTTTACTGCGGTCATATAAGCTCTTGACCAAGGCATAACTTGAATATTAAGTTTATCTTGGGTAATTTTAAAAAGTTCTGTAACAAGCATTACCGAACACCCCTCGAGCTTACCTTGTGCATTTTTAAAAGAATAAGGAGGGTAATACTCGGTAACAACTTTAATCGGCGCTTTTAAATTAATAGTGGGGTTGGTTTTAGCATAAACTGAACACATCAATAAATTGCAGCTCAAAGTAACTACATAAATTGATATTTTGTACAATAATTTTTTTCTGTTCATAAAATAAACCTGAAAATACTGCAGTAAGAAAGAGCACTACGAGTTAATTAATAAACTCTATGTTAAAAATAGTCTCTTTATTGATTATGCGCAAATGCAAAAAATTAAATAATAAAAAAAGATTAGAGGAAATAAATTACAAGATATTCATGTGGGTACCCTAAAGATACAATCATTGGTAAACTCTAAAAATTAGGCAGGTGAGGATTTTTTATAATTATTTGATTTTTCTATGAGGGTAATAAATTTAAAATTCTAAATTTACACCATGCTGTTTTAACCATGTTTTGCACTCCCCATAATCAGGAATAATACGTTCAACTTCACGCCAAAACTTTGGTGAATGGTCATGATGAATTAAATGACAAAGCTCATGAACCACTACATAATCAACAATACGATTAGGAGCCATGATTATTTTCCAGTTAAAATCTATCTCGCCCTCAGAGCTACAACTCCCCCATCGGCTTTTATAAGTTTTTATACCGACCGAAGTGCATTTAACATCTAACATAGCAGCGTAACGTTTTACTTTCTCAATTAGCTTAGCTTCAGCATGTTGCTTGAACCAACTTAACAATGAATCTTTGATCATTTCAGGGTTATCTGCACCAGCACGTAAGGTGATAGTAAATCGTCCGTGACTGAGCTTTATTGGCTGATAATTACCTTGGTGTACTTTAAGGCGGTAATTACGCCCCAAGTATGAAAAGCTTTCGCCTGAAACAAATTGCTTATTGCTTTTAGGTTGGGCTTCACGATGGAGTGCTATTTTCTCTTTTATCCAACGATTTTTATCTTTAAGCAGCTTGGTTATTCGTTCATGTTCTAACTGACGAGGTACAACAACACACACCTTACCTTCTTCCACTGTGATCGTGGCTGATTTAGAACGGTTAGTGCGCTTTATTTCTGCAATAAAACCATTGCTATCAATGTACTCACTGTTTTTGTTAGTTGGAGACATTACTTGCATACTTAAGGTTAACACTTATTAAATTTAGTTTTACCAAGTTCCATAAAACGCTCTTGTACAGTTTTAACTAAACTCGGTTCACCAAATGATTGGTCAATAATGGCGCGTTTAATTTCTTTTTTCATGCGTTTTACTTCATCTTGCTTGTTAAAAAAATCAACAATATCTGTTGCTTCATCAAAGGTATTTACTAAGGTTTGCGTGGTACTTTTAATTTCTTCCATTACACCAGCGTCTACAACATAGTCACCTTTACTTTCTGCAACATTAGCAACTTCAGCGGTTAGAATATTATAAAAAGCATATTCAGTTTCAGACAAACCAATATCTTGTGCTGCTTTTTGGTGCTCAACGTCAATGTTATCAACCATATCAAGTAGCAGTTCTAGTTGCCGTTCCCAATTCCCTGCATTTTTAACAATAATATCGCGTAAGCGTAAACTTAGTGATTTGTAATATTCAGGGTCTTCTTCAAGGTTAACGGTAATATGGTGCTTAATCGCACTTTCAACTTCAGAGGCTTTAGACTCTGTTGACTTAACTTCTTTAAGCTTTTCTTTAAAGTTTGCCGCTAATAAATCTACAGGGGGTATTTTAGGGTCTACGCCTGTACTGATAATATGTTCATCAACCAGTTGTCTAACTTTTTCACCAACACCTGATAAGTCTAAACCTTCTTCTCGGTAGCGCACTCTGGCAGCGTTCAGCACTTTACCTAAAAAGGTTAGGTCTTTTATAAAAGGTGATGCTGCTTTGTCAGGTAAAATTACGTTCATTTGTTTGGCAAAACGTTTAAACGCCATCTCAAACTGTGCTCTTATGTCTTCGTTCTTTAATACTAATACATAATCGTCAACATCAGGGCTTGGTTTGCCGTTTATAAGCACATCTTTGAAAAAACTCATAGCAACAGTATGGGTCGCTTTTAGTTTAGGTATTTCATCTTTTAATGACGCAATAGTGCCATCAACATCGTCACTAGTGAATAGTTCAAATGCATCAGTTAAGTGTTGAGACAAACCGTAATAATCGACTACGAAACCGCAGTTCTTTCCTTTGTATGTTCGGTTAACTCGCGCTATAGCTTGCATAAGCGTGTGGTCTTGCAGTTTGCGGTCAATATACATTACTTGTGCGATAGGGCAATCGAACCCTGTTAAAAGCATATCTTTTACGATTAAAAATGCGGTTGGGTTTTCGGTCTCTTTATTATTACCAAGGGGTTTAGGAAAATCATCAATCGCTTTTTTCTGTTTTACTTTATCTGTGTACTGCGCCAAATAGGCTGGATCATTATGATCACCTGAAATAATAACTTCTGAAGGGGGTGCACCTAATTCATCTAATGTTTTTTTATAAAGTGCTGCAGCATGTCGACTACCCGTAACAATCATAGCTTTAAAACCATCAGGCTGAATATGTTCGCGGTAATGTTTTAATAAATCAATACACACCCAACGAATACGAGCAGGAGCTTCACGTACTGCACGTTCAACACCGTATTTTCTTTTAATTTCGCGTTGTTCTTCTTTAGTGTAATCAGAAAAATATTCTTCAAATAAAGCATCTAACGACGTACTTGAAACATCGGTAATAACTTCTCGACCTTCATATAGAATAGAAACAGTAGCACCATCATCAACTGCTTCATTTATTTTATATTGATCAATATAACCACCAAATGCATCATCCATTTTTTGAGTTTTAAGTAATGGTGTACCCGTAAAACCAATTTTAGGTGCATTGGGTAACGCTGCATTTATTACCATAGCTAAACCACCAAACTGTGTTCTATGGGCTTCATCAGCTAAAACAATAATTTTGTCACTTGGGTTTAAATCGGTAAATGCTTTATCTTCATCACCTTGTGCAGCTTCTTTTTCAGCATCTTGGAATTTTTGTACCATAGCAGTAACTAAATCAGAAGAATCTTTTTTTAGTAATTCTCTCAACTTGGCTACTGATGAAGCGTTATAAACCGTTTCACCTTGTGCATCACGAAACGTTGCCGATAGCTGTTCATCAAGTTGAGTACGATCAGTAACAAAAACAAGTTTGTATTGTTTAAGTTCAGGATCTCGTCGCATCTTAACCGCAAGCATTACCATAGTGAGTGATTTACCTGAACCTTGTGTATGCCATACAACACCACTTTTTTGCTTGCGAGAGAGGTCTTTACCTGTTTTGCCACCTTTTAAGCGTTCAATTACTTTGTTAACAGCCCTGAATTGTTGATAACGCGCAACTTTTTTGATCAACCTACCATCAACCGTTTCATACAGAATAAAGTTTTGTAATAAATCTAAAAATCCTTCTTTATTAAACATTCCAGCTAATAATCGTTGTTGAGCTGTAGTATTTTCTCCATCAAGCTGATCATCAACAAATGGGTATGCATCTTTCCAATCACCATAATGTTGCGAGCTAGAACTAATAGTGCCAACTTTCGCTTGATCCCGACAACTAGAAACCATCAGTTGGTTATACCAAAATAACTTCTCAGCACCTTCATCTTCATGGGGATAACGTAAGTTAGCGTAACGTCTTAACTGATTAATACCTTCGCTCATCGGGTTGGTGATATAAGGAGATTTACATTCAATAATGGCTAACGGTAAACCATTAACAAAACAAACAATATCAGGAATTATATTTTGATTAGCCCCTTCAACTTTAAACTGGTTGGTACAAATAAATTCGTTATTATCTAAATTATCAAAATCAATAATTTTAACGGTTTGTCCTTTACGACCTTTACCAAGGTCTTGTTCAACAGACTGATAATTTATTAATGTTTGATAAATAGCATGGTTATATTCCATTAAACCAGCAAAAAATGGATGGGTTATTTCACGCGATACTTTTTTTAAGTTTTCATCGCTGATCCAAGGGTTTATTCGCTTAATCGCAGCATTTAGCTGTTCAACCAATACCACATCACGTAAATAAGCTCTGGCACCAGAGCCTTCAGCGTGTAAAGAGTCGGGGTTAAGTTCTGCGCCATGAATATATGTCCAACCTAACTCTTTAAGTTGTTCTATCGCTGGTAGCTCGACCTTGTTTAACTCATCCTGATTCATTTATTTATTCCCACGTTCTTTCTTTTAACAACTCAGCTATTTCAAGGCAATTAGGTAATTCATCTAACCCAAGTTCACTACCTAAGTCGAAGAATTTTGTTCGTTGTATTGGGTACTTTGTAATCTTTTTAAAATTAGTCGGTATAAATTCATCAACAATAAAAAATTGATGATTATTAAAAACATTCCAACCATTTTCTATACGTGCTTTATCCATAATAGCGAGAATTTGTTGTTTCTCTTGTTCGGTTGGTAATTCACCTTTTCTACTTTCAATTTTAGTAAACTGCTTTGTTTCCATATCAACATTAGCCAACACCACTTTTGTCAATTTACCTATAGCTCTAACTGACTTGTTGTTATAGAGCCCTAAATACTGATGTGCAGCATAACCACGACTTTCAGCATCGTAATAAATATTATGTTTCATATTATGGGTAAATGAACCGCTTGAAGTAATTGCCCGCATAATAAATTCATGACGAGGTAATAAACCTTGTCCTTCACAAAATTCACGATAATCATTAAGCATTTCGTTAAATTCAACATCATACTCAAATAACACATCATCTAAAGCATCAATAATTTCTTTGAAAGTAACCGAGCAAAATTCAATACACTTATTGTTCTTGTCATTGAATTCGTCAACTAACTTATGAACTTTCACATTAAATTTTTGTGACGTTTCTGTAGCATTAACTAATAACAATACTTGCGTGTCTTCATTGTCAAAACCATTTAGGTGACGCAGTAATTGACCACTATCGTTATTGTCATAGAGTTTGGTTTCAACCAAAACTTTCATGCCTTTTTGAATGATTGAACCATCTGGAATGCTAGAGCCTGATTTATTACCTTCTTGTTGGCGAAAGCGTAAACCGATTTCTAAATTCACTCTGTTGTTTTCATTGGTTAGTAACGAATTAATGAAATCTTCAAAACGTGAAGGGCTATCGTTATATAGCCTTGAAAACAACAATAATGTGTTGTTGGTGACAACATTTTCTTTTTGCGAATAACGCTGAAAATAATGAATTTTGCTCAATGGTTCTTCCTTGATTAATTAGCTATCGACTTTAACTCGCACCTTACCTGTGAGTAGGTCTTGCATGAGGGCTTTTTTTGTATTTTTTGATTTTTCTAGTTTTGAGCTAATTAGATCTATTTTTGTATCAATAGATTTTAGAGACTTAGCTATCTTCACTTGCTCTTCAAATTTAGGACAAGCAACCTTTATGGAAAGTAACTTTGGTTTTGATATGTTTTTCATTGTATTACTTGTGCCTGTTGCCAGTTCTGATATTTCCGCTTTTAATTTATTTGAAGCTAGAACATAGCTTAACCACAACACATTTGTTTCTTTACGGCACTTAACATCAATTTGCCATAGTCTATCTGGCAGAAATAGATCATCATGGTTTTGGAGTATATAACCGCTTTCACCAACTAAAGCTGGTGTATTCATTCGACTAAATATTATATGGTCAGCTAAAACAGGTGTTTTTAATCGTTCAATTTCATGGGGTAAAACAACTTTATTTTCTGACGGGAAAAATTTCCCTTTTGCTATCGAACTAGTTTTTAAAATCCCGAATTGACCACTAGACTTAGGTTTGTTTTCAGAGTTAACACTTACTCCACCATCCATAGTGGATATTATTTTGTCTAGCGTTTTAACCTCCCACTCAGCAGGGATTCTGCCGACTGGTGAGTCTTTAAATTCAGTATGTCCGATGCCGTTGGTTAGTAGCTCTTGCATCATGCCTGTTTTTAGGTCTTTTAACTTGTCGATTTGCGCTTGTGTTTTTTCAATCACTTCATCAACAGAAGTGAGGATTTTGGCAATTTCTTGTTGTTCGGGGAGTGGGGGTGTTGGGATATGAAATGACTTAATATCTCCATTCGAAATATGGGGTATACCAGAACTTGTTTTGACAGTTTCAACATATGTTAACCACTCATCAGTACCGAATAAGAAATATAAAAATTTCGAACTAAAGTATCCTTTAGCCCTCAACCTTGCTACTCGCTGGACTAGCAATGCAGGCAAATCATCTCTTCTTAAATAAGCATAGTTTTTTCCGACTAATGAACCATCCATACCTATTAAAATATCACTTTCAATCAATTCATACTTGATTAGTTGATCTAGTTCTGAATCCCAATACTTTGTTTTTTCTGCATGCCAACGGGTAGCCCCTTTAGTTAGATTTATTCCTCGAACTAACCTTATACCACGACCTTCAGTGTTAAATTTCTCACTATCGAAAGCTGGTCCTGTTAAATAATCAACATTTTCTTTTACTAACCCATATTTCCAATCACTAGGTAGTTCACCAAAAGGTTGAAAAATAGCATTACTCATAACCCAATTCCTTCAAGTAGCCTTTCATTTCAACTTCTGCATTGGCTACTTGGTCATCAAGCTCATGCAATGACACTTGGTATTTATCCCACCAACGTTCTAGTTGCTTTATAACATCTGAGCTTACATCACCAGCAAAGTTACGGATAAGTTCTTTGGTGGTAATTTCGGGTTTAAATTCATAATAACCAGATTCTGAATCAAGTTCAGAATGACGGGGATCAAACCCAGATTCTGAATCAAGTTCAGAATGACGAGGATCAAACCCAGATTCTGAATCAAACCCAGAATGACGGGGATTGAAAACTAAATTCACATTAAACCCTGCTAGTATTTCATCTTGCATGTAATCACTTTCAACTTCACGCACAGGAATGCCGCCATGCAATATCGCACGAACATCAAAAATTTCTGGTGGTGGTGAAGTATCAGCGTAACGTCTGATATTTAAGTTAAAATCATTTTCTGCTATTTCAGCAATATCAACCACTTTGGCGTAACGGTTAATATCTTGATAGTCATCAAACGTAGCAAGGATTTTTTCAATGTCTTGTGGGCGTAATTTGTTTTGATTTTTACCTTCTTCAAACTCAAGCTCTGAGTTTATAAACAAGACTTTATTTTTACGCACTGCGACTTTGTTTTTATTGATAATTAATAAACACGCTGGAATACCCGTACCGTAGAATAAACCTGACGGTAAACCAACAACGGCTTCTAATAAATCGTCTTCTAAAATACCTTGGCGAACTGCTTTTTCACTAGAACCACGGAATAACACACCATGCGGCATAACAATACCGCACATGCCTTCATCATTAATTGAGGCAATCATGTGTTGTACAAAGGCTAAATCGCCAGCATCTTTGGGTGGTGTACCGTAGGGGAAACGTCCGTAACCGTCATTATCACACTCTTCTTTACCCCATTTTTTTAAGCTAAAGGGAGGGTTGGCGATCACACGGTCAAAAGTCATTAGCTGACCCTGCTCGGTGTGTTGTGGGTTACGTAAAGTGTCACCTTTGCGAATATCGGCACTGAATACGCCATGCAAGAACATATTCATTTTACAAATTGCCCATGTATTCAGGTTCATCTCTTGCCCTGCAAGCGATAAGTTAGCCGCATTTTCACCATGAGATTCAAGATAATTACGGGTTTGTACTAACATACCGCCCGAACCTGCCGTTGGGTCGTAAATACGCATACCTGCATGGGGTTTAAGCAATGCCACCAATAACTGCACTACTTCACTTGGTGTATAGAATTCACCGCCTTTTTTACCTGCCGAATCTGCAAACATTTTAATGAGGTATTCGTAAGCAGTACCGAGTAAGTCAGGACGTTCAAAATCACAATTGCGTAAACGGTGTTTATTAAAGTGTGAAAGTAAATCACGCAGCTTGGCATCTGATAATTTATTTTTGATGTTAAAATCAATACTGACTAATACACCTTCAAGCGAACTGTTGTGCTCTTCAATCGCTTCCATCGCAATATTTAACTCTGCGCCAATGTCATGTTTTAAGTCTTTTAAAACACTCCAACGCGCATTTTCAGGGATATAAAAGGTGCTGTCGTATTCATCTTCATCTTGTGCGAGTTCTTGTGCTTGCGCTTCGGTTTTGCCCCTTGCTATGTAATGTGCGACTACTGCTTCTTGTGCTTCATCGAACGAATCAGATAAGCGTTTTAAAAACATCATGCCGAAGATGTAATCTTTAAATTCTGATGCATCCATGTTGCCACGTAATATATCGGCTGTTTCCCATAGAAAAGATTCTAATTGTTGAAGAGTGATTTGAGTCATTATTGGCACATTTTTACTTATAGTTAGGGTGAAGTCGCTTATTTACGATTGTTGAACAAGATAATAAAAAAAGTGTAAAGATAATTAATTGTTATGGTATGTAATTTATCAAGTTGTTGTGGATTGAGCTATCTATTTCGGGTTAGATTTTATTGTAATGAAATGGCTTACAAAATACACCAAAACCAACCTCGGTCAAACCCGACTGATTTATTTTTGGTCTATTTCATCAAACTATTGACCATGTAATAGTAATGTGAGCGCCACCACCATTTATATTACTGACCTCTAAGTGGCCACCGTGATTTCTTGCGATCTCTGCACAAAGCGACAGACCAATGCCTGAGCCATGCGCTTTAGTGGTATAAAAAGGCGTTAATACATTATCTAAATTGGCGAAACCAGGGCCATTGTCGGTTATTTCAATAACCTGTTCATTTTTAACAGAATATATTGTGATGTTTATTTCAGCGTTTAATTCTGTGCAGGCTTCTTGAGCATTTTTTAATACATTGATCAATACTTGTGCGACTTGATTGGCATCGCCGTAACAGCGATTATTCCCTTGAAATTGCACTTGGCAATTTTCATTAACCATCGCTTTTGCTTCCATCAATACTTCTGAAAAATCAAACCATTTAGGTTGCGTTGGCGGTAATTGTGATAATTGACTGTATTGTTCAATAAAGGTCATCAAACGTTCACTACGCTGTTGAATGCGACTCAATACTTTTCTGGTTTGTGCTTCATTTAACACTTCACTACATAATAGCGTATCTGCCATTGAACTCATTGGGGTTAATGAGTTGCGTAATTCGTGGCCTAATACTCTAATTAAATTATTTTGCGTGGTGCTTTGGTTTTTATTTAAGAGTTGTGAAATATCTATGGCGGTAAATAACCAGTTATTTTTGCCTTGCTGAGCGTAGCGAATGGTTTGACACTGCCATTTTTCATCATAAAGGGGATGTGAAAAACGATTCTCGTTGAAATGAAAGCCTAAATCTTGTGCGTAAGTGCCTATTAACATCGGTTGTTGCAGTAGTTCATTCATTGCATTATTGCGATAGATTAATTGCAACTGAGGATCAAATAAGCAAACCGGTACCGACCACACATCTAAAATATTACTGAGTAGTGTTTCTACCGTTTTATTTTGCTGATGTTTATTGGCATCTTCATGAGCAAGTAAGCTAATTTCTTTTTGCAGCGCTAACAATAAATTATGTGGATGCTGTTTTTTAAAACGTAAGTTTTTTTCTCCCTCTCTTAATACTTGTGTAAAAGTAGTTAGTTGCATAATAGAATGGCACCAAAACTGATAGCTTTTCCATGCTAACCAAATCAGAGGATAAGAGAGGAAAAACAGTAAGGTTGCTATCGCTAAGTTACTCCAACCTATACTCCAAGCAAATGCTGCCGTTAACGATAAAATAATAATTACAGTAATGGATAAACCACTCACTAGCCATTTTTCATGACTCATATTTAATGCCAAATTTCTCTAACCTTCGATAAAGTGCATTGCGGGAAATTTCTAAGAGTTTTGCCGCCTCAATAACTTGGCCAGAAGTAACCGACATTGCTTTTTCAATGAGTTGTCGTTCAGCCTGTTCAAGTGGCTGTAATACCATAGTATTTGAGCCTGTATCGGCAAGATCTAACAGTAGTTGTTGTGCTGATATTTCATCACTTGTTGTTAACAGTACAGCACGCTCTATAGTATGACTTAGCTCTCGAATGTTGCCGGGCCAACTATGAAGCTTTAGTTTATCAATGGCTTCTTGACTAAGAGTTAGTGCCGGCTTGTGATATTTAGTGCAAAATTGCGTGATAAAATTTATCGCCAAAGGCTGAATATCTTCTAAACGTTCTCGTAATGGCGGTATTGTGATCACGAGTGTATTTAAACGATAAAGTAAATCTTGTCTAAACTTACTTTCTGCGACAAGTTGTTTTAAATCTGCATTGGTGGCGCTAATTAATCGCACATTAGCCGTTTGAGTTTGGCTAGAGCCTAATACTTCATATTGCCCTGTTTCTAATACTCGCAATAGTTTAGGTTGCAAGGACAAAGGCAAAGAGCCAATTTCATCAAAAAACAAACTTCCTTGCTCGGCTAACTGGAAGCGGCCAACACGATTTTGTTTTGCATCGGTAAAGGCTCCTTTTTGATGACCAAATAATTCACTTTCAAATAAGTTTTCGGGAATAGCCGCCATATTAACTGAAATAAGTGGTGATGACTGCCGATGTGATAATTGATGAATACGTTCAGCCAATAATGACTTACCTGTACCATTTTCACCTAAAATAAGGATATTCGCGTCAGTAGGAGCGATTTGCTTAATCAGTTGCTCAATAGCTATCATACTTTTAGAATGGCAGACCCAATTGACACGCTCTTCTTGAGCCAGCAATTGTCTATAGCCTTGGTGTTCATCTTTGATACGGGCAAAACTGAGCTGTTGCTTAATACTATTGAGCAGTTTTAATTTATTCCATGGTTTTTCAATAAAGTCGCTGGCTCCTTGTTTTAAGCCATTTACGGCAAGTTCAACTGAGCCCCAAGCGGTCATTAAAATTACGGGAATATTATGTGGTTTTAGCTGTGCAAGAATATCAAGACCTTCCTGCCCACTGGTGGTATCTCGGCTAAAATTCATATCCAACAAAATTAAATCTGGTTGATGGCGAGTTGCCTTGATAATGATATCTTTGGCATTACCCGCTTCGATAACCTGATACCCTTCAGCCATCAATAATAATTCGAGCGCTAAACGTATATCTTCGTCATCATCTGCGACTAATATCGTTGCTTTATATTGGTTCAAGTAAATCTCCGTAATACTTTTATAAACAAGGCGATCAACAGATCGCCTTATATGTGAATAGTTTAGATGAAATCTAGGTAGAAAGTCTACGCTATAAAGAAGAAGTAACCATAATTATAGACACTAATCACAACGTAGAGCTTGCATTGGATCTGAGCCAATAACACGCCATGCAGGCATAATCACTGATAGCATCACGATTACGATTAACCCGAGATCAAGTAGCGACATCGCCAACCAATTAAAACTTGGCAGCATTTCTAGCTGTTGCTCCAATTGTTGATAACTAAATACCGCAGCAATAAAACCAACTCCCAAACCAATAAGTAACATCCATAGTGCGTCTTTTAATATAAAATTTACTAGTTTCATTTGTTTAGCACCTGTTGCCATACGTACCGCTAACTCATATTTACGATGGTTAGTGGTCATTTGTGTTAGCCCCGCAACGCCAATTGCCGCCAAAAATAAAGTTAAGGTTGTCATCACAATAACGACCCATAAACTGACTCGTTGATTTAGCGTTTGTTGCTGCCAAATATCGGTTAATGGCTTAACTTGTAAATTGCTTAACCGAGGGAATTGGCGTTTTAGTTCAGTTGCAAACATGTCTGCTGACATGGTTTTTCCTTCAGCCATCATCACAGTAAATTGTAAATTACTAACCGCATCAATACGATGCGAATATACCGCTGGTAACGTTAAAGGGTCGGCAACACCTGTTTGACTAATAGTATTAGCAACAACACCCGTAATAATAAGTGGCGGACGTTGCTCAGAAGACTGATCCAATTGTATTGTTTTACCGATCACTTCATCATTCGTTAACTTAGGGAACATTGTTCGCGCCATATTTTCATCAATCACAATGCGATTTTCATCATTATCTATTTGCGCTTGGGTTAAATTAGCACCCGCTAACATTTTGATGTGGAAGGTACTGAAAAAATCGCTACTTAAACTTCTTACTTGGTGTATAACTCGTTGGCCGTTATCATCTTGATTTTGAAAAACACGCACTTGTAATGAATCCGACAGTGGCGCGAAATCTGGAATAACCACATGACTATTAGGCACTTTATTTTCTATTAAGGTACTAACATCAGCTAATAAGGTTTTTACTTCACTGTTTTGATAGTTATCCCAGTCTCTCAATTTGGTTACGTACTCGTCATCAGCAATATTTACTGAAACATTGTAAGCATTACCAAGCTCATAACCTAAGTCTTGATAAACCGCTTTATAGCTTTGCATCGTTATCATTACCGATGCCGTTAGTAATACCGAAGCGATAGATAATTGCACCACCATAAGCGCGCGGCTTAACCATTGGTTACTTTGCGCTTGTAAACCTTTACCACTGCTGTTTAAATTATTGGCTAAGGCTTTTTTATCGATATCGACTAAGGCAAGTGCGCTAAATAAAACACTTAGTACTAAGATGATCACCACAGAGGCAATTAGGGTAGTACTATTTAAACCAATGGCATTAATCATTGGCATACTATCGCTAGCAATAATTGGTAAACTTTTTAATGCCCAGCCGGTTACTAACAACCCCGTAATAGCGGCTAATATAAAGCTGGGTAAATTTTCCAGTAACACTAATGTTCTTACTTTTAATAAGCTGGCTCCCAAACTGATTTGAATAGCAAATTCTTTAGTACGGCTTTGATAATGGGCAATAAATAGGTTGAGCAAGTTTAATGTTGCCATTAAAAGCAGACCAATAACGGCCGCAAATAACGCGATGATTAAGTCTGCAGTTTCACCTAACAGGCTGCTACGATAATCTTGTGCAATCACCTCTTTCTTACTATTGGTAAGAAACTTTAAAATCATTTGGCGATCATCACCTTTTTCATTTTGTTCAACATAATCAATTAACCATTCATTGGTTTGGGCCAGCGTTGGTAACTTGGTTTGACTATTGGGGCTTTTAACAATTAAATAGCGTAAATCGTTAGTAATTCTAGCAACATTATCAGGCTGCGCTTTTACTTCGTTTAAATCGCTAATAAACCATACTTGTTGATTTAAAATCTTTTGATTACCGCTAATCGCCATCACATCTTCAATAACACCGGCAATAATATATTGTTGGTTATTCGCGCTGAGTTGCTTACCTAGTACCGATTTAACTCCCCCATAGGCTGATTGCCATAATGATTGTGAAATCCACACATATTTGGCGGGTGATGCTATGGTAACATTGTCGCCTAACAAAAGTTTTGCGCCTAAAATGTCTATAATATTATTTGAAGCGATATAACCTGTCGTTGGATAAATTGTGTCATTAATATCTACATCCAGATCACTAGGCGTAATTCCTCCCCATTCTCCCAGATCCGCGAAGCGCTCACCAAAGGCGGCCAAACGGTTCATGTTCCAATACGAAACTCTTAACGTTTCCGACATTTTGAATTTATACGCAAAGGTTTGTAATGTGTTTTCGTTTTTAACCCCTTGTAGTGGCTGATACAAAAGGGTTGACGAAATGGCGATAACACTTAATACCGCACCTAAGGTTAAGCCTAACGTTAAGATCAACGGAATACTTAATCTTGGCAGCGAAAACACTCTGGCTACACCACTAAAGAAGGCTTTTTTCAATAAACTCATGCGACCCCCTGCAATTGTTGTTTTAGCTGTTGTTCAGTGAGAATTTGACCATCTAATAATTGAATCTGACGATTAGCACAACGTGAATAACGGCTATCATGCGTTACCATAACAATGGTTGAACCCTCTTTATTCAATTGTTCAAGCAATGCCATAACCTGATCACCATTTTTACTGTCTAAGTTACCCGTTGGCTCATCCACTAAAATCAAATCAGGCTTACCGACTAATGCGCGTGCGATAGCAATGCGTTGCTGCTGCCCACCCGAAAGTTGATTAGGACGATAATGCTGACGATGCAACATATCTACTTGCGTTAAAACTTGCTCCACACGCTGTTTTATCTCATTTTTACCAGTACCACGGTGCTCAAGCGGTAAAGCCACATTTTCAAACACAGTAAGGTTATCAATCAAATTAAATGACTGAAAAACAAAACCAATATGCTCGTTACGAATTTGGGTACGTTGATCAACTTTGAGTCCAGCGATATTAATGTTTGCCAATTGATAATCGCCTTCGCTGGCGGAGTCCATCAAGCCCATAATCGCAAGTAAAGTAGATTTACCACAACCCGACGGGCCAGTTATGGCAACGAATTCACCTTTATTAATTTCTAATGAAATTCCTTGTAGGGCATGCGTTTCTATTTGCTGACCATCATAGCGTTTGTGAATATTGTTCATTTCAACGACTTTGTTCATAATAATTTCCTTTTCTTTTTATTTAACTTAATTAGTTAGTGATTAATTTGTTAGTGATAGTTGTTTGAATTGGTTATATTTGCTGGTGTCAGAGCTAACAACTTCTTCGCCTGCTGTTAAACCCTGATTAATAATTAAATACCCTTGCGACAATTCGCCAAAACTAATGTCTCGTTGCTCAACGGTATTGGCATTTGTGCGAACGAATAAAGATTGCTTGCTACGCGGACGCAAACCAGCAACTTGAGGAATATACACAGCGTCAGTTTGGTGCTTAACAAAAACTTGTGCTGAAATGGCTAAAGAAGGTCTGGCATTTGAGGTTAATTCACCGTCGAGCACCGCTTCAGCCAATACCGAACCATTGGTTACGACGCTTTCAATACGAGTAATATGCGCGTTGATCATGCCTTTTTGAGTATCTATATTTACCTTAGCATTAATATCTATTTTATCCGCTTGCTGCTGTGGTAAACGAATACGGGCGATTAATTCCTTATTGCTCCCAACTTTTGCAAGCGACTGACCCGACTGAACACTTTGCCCCAATTCAACTTCTAAGGTTTGCAATGAGCCGGTAATACCCGCTTTTACATTCATGTCGTTCAATTGTTTTTCTAGCAAAGCAACTTGTGATACTTGCTGAGTAATCGTGATATCGCGCTGTGTTAACTGATAACCCTGCATTTCAATAAATTGTTTATACTTTTCTTTTTCAAACACTAAGCGACCAGACTCTTGCTTTAGCGTTAATTTTGCTCGTTTAAGTTCAATTTTTGAAGCGACACCTAAACCCATTAATTCTTCATTTACAGATAGTTCTAATTGCGCTTTTTCAATGTCAGCCTCAATATCCGCAATACGCCCTTGATAATTTAATCGTTCATTTTGTTGCTCGTACTTAAACGCCTCACGTTGCGCCTGCTGTTGCGCCAATGTGCCTCGTGCCTCGCTAACTTCTTGCTCAAGCTTGGGGTTAAATAAATGCAAGATGACCGTCTCTGGTGTTACTTGCGTACCAGGACGTACTAATATTTCGGCAACTTTACCTAACGCTGGCGCGGTTAATAAACGTTCTCTCGCTGAAATGAGCTCACCATAAGCGTTACTGTAAACATCTAAAGCGCCCTGTTGAACCGTTTGAAAATGTAAACTGTCAGCAGCAACAGATTTAACGGCTTTACTACTTACCGCATAAATTGCATAAGCCAATAACAAAATAAAAAGAGCGCTTGCGCCCCACTTTTTCCATGGTTTATTTTTCACCAATTCAATTTTCATAATTTAAGTACATTTTAAATAGATAATTTCATTGACTATTGGAAGTATCGTGCCAAATAAATATGTTGTTAAAAATCAATAACTAATTAAAAATAAAAGCTTAATAAAAACATGAACTGTTCGATTTTATAACCGTAATGTTCGAATATGTGATGGTAAAAATATGGTGGAGAGTGGCGTTTTAATATGAGGATCTTCAGAAATAATAAGAAATGCGTTAGCTAATGATCACTTCTGCCATAAAAAGAACATTAGATAACTAGCACCAAACAGCATTTAGGATTAGATTTTGTATCGATGACCTCTCGTTAAGAGGCAAAAAATTGTTGGCTAAAATAGTGAATGTAGTGAATGTAGTGAATAAAAGTTAACCCAATGAAAGTTGCATTAAGTGCAAATGGTGACCCTATTGCTGTATTAAACAGAAATGAACCTGCTTTTTATTCTTTTCCATCAGCTACTTATGAATTTTTAATGGATCATATTGAAGATTTAGAATTATTAGCATTAGTAGAAAGCAGGAAAAATGAAGCAAGCATAAAGGTTAGTTTAAATGACCTATGAGCTTGAATTTAACAAGTCAGCGCTTAAAGAATAGAAAAACTTGGGGCAACGGTACAAATACAATTTAAAAAGAAGTTAGCTGAGGTTATAAAAGCTATAGGTTGTGCCTATAGCTTTTAATTGTTTACCGGTTAGGAATGCTACAACGCTTGAATTTGCGTTTGCTGTTCAACCAATTTCTTTACCGACGATTGTGCGTCAGCTAATTTAGCTTTTTCTTTATCGATAACCTCAGCGGGTGCTTTAGCAACAAATTTCTCGTTGTTGAGCTTACCTTGCGTGCGAGCAATGTCATTTTCAAGTTTATCAATCGCTTTGCTTAAACGTGCTAATTCCGCGTCTTTATCAATTAAACCCGCCATCGGGATAAGTACCGATAAATCGCCAACAACGGCGGTTGCCGAGGCGGGGCCGTTGTCGTTATCCGCTAATATTTCGATGCTTTCTAACTTAGCCAGTGAGCTTAAAAATTGTTGATTTTCGGCTAAACGGCGCTGATCTTCGCTATTAACGTTTTTCAATAACACGGGTAATGGCTTGCTTGGTGCAATATCCATTTCGCCACGAATGTTACGAATGGCAATAATAAATTGTTTTACCCATTCTAAATCGGCAATCGCTTTATCGTCACATAAACTGGCGTCAAACTGTGGAAAACTTTGCACCATAATCGAATCATCAGTTTTGGCAAAGTTAGTTAACGGTACAACACGCTGCCAAATCGTTTCCGTAATAAAAGGCATAATCGGGTGCATTAAGCGTAACAAGCTTTCGAGCACGGTTACTAAGGTATGACGTGTGCCACGTTGTTGTGCTTCAGTTCCTTTGAATAATACCGGTTTAGTTAATTCTAAATACCAATCACAAAATTGATTCCACGTAAATTCGTATAGCGCTTGTGAAGCTAAATCGAAACGGTATTGAGCAAAGGCTTCGTGTACTGTTTTAACGGTTTGTTGATATTGACCGATGATCCAGCGATCTGCCAATGATAGTTCCATTTCAGCGCCGTCTTTCCCACAGTCGTGCTCTTCAGTGTTCATCAACACATAGCGGCTTGCGTTCCATAGTTTGTTAGTAAAGTTACGGTAACCTTCTAAGCGTTTCATATCCCAGCTAATATCACGACCTGTTGTTGCCACCGACGTTAAAGTAAAACGCAAGGCATCAGTACCGTGTGCTTCAATACCGTTTGGAAATTCTTTTTTAGTTAGCTTGGCAATTTTCTCTGCTAATTTCGGCTGCATCATATTGCCGGTGCGTTTTTCTAATAAATCTTCAAGGCTAATACCATCGATCATATCTAATGGATCAACAACATTACCTTTCGATTTACTCATTTTATCGCCATTTTCATCGCGAATAAGACCTGTCATATAGATTTTTTTGAACGGTATTTGTGCTTTGCCGTTTTCATCTTTGTTAAAGTGCATGGTCATCATGATCATGCGGGCAACCCAGAAGAAAATAATATCGAAGCCTGTTACCAACACATCGGTAGGATGAAAAGTTTTTAAATCTTCAGTTTGCTTGGGCCAGCCAAGTGTTGAAAATGTCCAAAGTGCAGCAGAGAACCACGTATCGAGTACGTCTTCATCTTGCGTTAATACGCTATCGGCAGCGATAGTATTGTTAGCACGTACTTCTTCTTCATTGCGCCCTACGTATACCTTGCCTGTTTCGTCGTACCATGCAGGAATACGATGTCCCCACCAAAGTTGACGTGAAATACACCAGTCTTGAATATCTCGCATCCAAGAGAAGTAGAGATTTTCGTATTGTTTAGGCACAAATTCAATTTGTCCCTCTTTAACCGCATCTACCGCAGGGCCAGCCAGTTTTTCAACACGCACGTACCATTGATCGGTTAATAATGGCTCAATAATAACACCCGATCTGTCGCCATATGGGGCCACTAAATTGTGATCTTCAACCTTAACCAACAAACCAAGTTCTTCAAATTTTGCAACAATGGCTTTACGAGCATCGAATCTGTCCATGCCAGCGTATTCTTGCGGTAATTCAGTGCTATAAGCGTCGCATATTTCGCCTTTAGTATCGTAAACTTCGGCGGCGGCTAAAATGGCGGCGTTTTTATCTAAAATATTTACTTGCGGTAAGTTATGGCGTTTACCCACTTCGTTATCATTAAAATCGTGCGCTGGGGTTATTTTTACACAACCTGTGCCTTTATCCATATCGGCATGTTCATCGCCAACAATTGGAATTAAACGATTAACTAAGGGCAATAATATTTGTTTGCCAATTAAATCTTTATAACGTTCATCATCAGGATTTACCGCAACGCCAGTATCACCTAACATAGTTTCAGGGCGCGTAGTTGCAACCACTAAATAGCTTTTACCTTCAGCTGTTTTTTCGCCGTTGGCAAGCGGATAACGCAAATGCCACATGTAACCTTTTAGATCTTTATTTTCAACTTCTAAATCGGAAATCGCTGTATGAAATTTAGGGTCCCAGTTAACTAAACGTTTACCGCGATAAATTAAATCGTCTTCAAACAAGCGCACAAACACTTCTTGCACCGCTTCAGACATACCTTCGTCCATGGTAAAACGTTCACGCGACCAGTCAATAGAATTACCTAAACGGCGCATTTGTTTACCAATAGTGCCACCTGATTCGTTTTTCCATTCCCAAACTTTATCAATAAAGGCTTCACGACCGTAATCGTGACGTGTTTTACCTTCTTCAGCGGCAATTTTTCGTTCAACCACCATTTGTGTAGCAATACCTGCGTGATCGCAACCAGTTTGCCATAAGGTGTTTTTTCCTTGCATACGCTGGTAGCGAATTAAGGTGTCCATGATAGTTTGTTGAAACGCATGTCCCATGTGCAAACTACCAGTGACATTAGGCGGTGGAATAGCAATTGAGTAGCTATCGCCTTCGCCTGTAGGGCTAAAATAGCCTTTTTGTTCCCAACTTTGGTAAAGGGATTGTTCAATATCGGTAGGGTTAAATGTTTTTTCCATGGGTATTTTCTTACTGTTATATTAATTAAATGGCTTTAAAATAAATGACTAGCTTGTTTAGCCATAGTTTACGTTTAATATTAGCTCTGTTGCTGCTCGTTCATTTTAACAGCAAAGCCTAATTGTTGATATTGTCGATAACGATTACGCGCACTTTTTTTTAATGATTCATCGTTTGGAACAAAATCAATAACTTGGCTAAATTGTTGAGTAAATGGTGGCACATTTTCAGTTAAATTGATTAATACCGCACAACGATTAGTCGGCGCTTGCCAACTAATTTCTACAGGTGAGCCATAACTTGGCCCTTCGCCCATTAAATTGTGAGGAACAAACGAATCGGCATCAAACCCCCATAACATTTCATCAACTTCATGTGCCAGGGTTTGATCTGGTGTATAAATAAATACTTTTTGTTGCTGGCGATAGCTGCGCGCAGCTTGCTGACAAGCACAAAAAAGCAATGAACGAATATGTAGTTCATTGCTTTTTACTGGCTCAAGGCTTTTTACTTGCTCAAGGCTGCTATCTGAAGCATCTTCACTTTGTTCAAGTAAATAAAATGTTGCTTGCTTGTGCATCATATTTAAATGGTTACTCGCCTTGTTCTTGTCCTGAACGATTTAATAAAAATTGGGTAAGCATGCTAACGGGACGTCCCGTAGAGCCTTTATTTGCTCCACTACGCCATGCTGTACCAGCAATATCTAAATGCGCCCAGTGATATTTTTTAGTAAACCGTGATAAGAAACATGCAGCCGTAATAGTACCAGCACCTTTACCACCTAAGTTAGTGAAATCAGCAAATGGACTCTCAAGTTGTTCTTGATAATCATCCCACAAGGGTAAACGCCACGCCCGATCGCCACTTTGTTCAGAGGCATTTAATAATTCATGTGCCAATGGATTATGACTGCTTAATAAACCCGTTGCATGACTCCCTAAAGCAACCACACAAGCGCCAGTTAAAGTAGCAACATCAATAACCGATTCAGGCTCAAAACGTTCAACATAAGTTAACGCATCACATAATACTAAGCGCCCTTCTGCATCGGTATTTAACACTTCAACGGTTTGACCCGACATCGTCGTTAAAATATCACCGGGGCGATAAGCGTTTGCATCAGGCATGTTTTCACAGCCAGCCAAAACACCAATAACATTAAGCGGTAATTGTAATTCAGCTAAAGCATGCATTGCACCTAACACACTGGCTGCACCACCCATGTCGTACTTCATTTCATCCATTGCTGCGCCCGGTTTTAAGGAAATACCGCCGCTATCAAAAGTTAAACCTTTACCCACCAATACGATAGGGGCTGAATCATCATTCGCGCCAGAATATTTAATAACACTCATTAACGATTCATTTTCACTACCACGGCCAACAGCAAGATAAGAGCCCATGCCCAATTCTTCCATTTGCTGTTCATCAACAATGTCTACCGTAATATTGTCGTAATCGCTTTCTAGTGTTTTTGCTTGTTCACTTAAATAGGCTGGATTACAAATATTTGGTGGCATATTAGCGACATTTTTACAGCTATTTATGCCGGCTGAAATAGCTAAGGCGTGAGTAACAGCACGTTCACCAATAGGTAGTTCACGACGTGTAGGTACATTAAATACAATTTTACGTAATGGACGACGAGGCTCTTCTTTTCGTGTTTTTAAAGTATTAAAACTGTATAAACAATCTTGGGCGGCTTCTACCGCTTGGCGTACTTTCCAATAAGTATCACGACCTTTAACATGTAATTCAGATAAAAAGCATACCGCTTCCATTGAACCTGTTTCATTTAAAGTGTTAATGGTTTTGCTGATAATTTGGCGATATTGACGTTCGTCTAATTCTCGCTCTTTACCACACCCCACCAATAAAACGCGTTCACTTAGTATGTTAGGTACATTGTGTAGCAACAACATTTGACCAGACTTACCTTCAAGATCACCACGACGTAATAAATTACTAATATAGCCTTCACTAATTTCATCAAGTTGTTCAGCTGTGGATGATAATCGACGAGGTTCAAACACACCAACAACTATACACGCGCTACGTTGTTTTTCAGGACTACCGCTTTTTACACTAAACTCCATGAGCTTTCCTTACAAATTTTGTGTATAAATTACACATAAACACAGATAAACGTATTGAAAACTGTGTTTTTCTATTAATTGGGTTATTCTAAAGGTTATAATTATAGTCAGACAATACAAAATATCTGTAAGATTATTCTTATTAAACTATTTATAAACATAAGAAAACGACCAGTTTACTCAATATTCACCCAAATGTCAGATAAAAACTAAGTTATTAAATTTACTCTATGATTATTTTTCGCTATTTATTAAAAGAAGTTGCTAAAACCCAATTGGCTGTATTCTTTGTATTAATGACTATTTTTATCAGTCAAAAATTTGTATCCATTTTAGGTGATGCCTCTGAAGGCGGTTTACCAGGTCATATGGTAATGTTATTTATTGCGCTTAAAACACCTGATTTAGCGGGAATGATGCTACCTTTAAGTTTATTTTTAGGAATTTTACTGGCCTATGGCAGAATTTATGCTGATAGCGAAATGACGGTGTTACATTCATGCGGCATTAGTGAATGGTATGTCGTAAGGATCACCTTAATTCTTAGCCTTGTAACAGCAATTATAACCAGTGTATTCACTTTGTATTTATCCCCCTTCGCAGCCGACTATGAATTACAAATAAAAGAAAAATTAGCTGCTGACTCAGGGTTAAGCTCACTCATTGCGGGCCGTTTTCAAAAAACGGGCAATAATAAAGCGGTTGTCTTTATTCACGATAAAAAAAGAGCCGATAATACGCTTAAAAAAATATTTGTAGCCCAGTTACCCGATGATCAACATTCTCACGACAGTATTATTAATTCTAGTTTGGTCTATGCCGCAAGTGGCAAAATTGAAGATGATGAAAGTGGTTCACAACGTTTAATATTAGAAAACGGTATTCGTTATCAAAAAGATGCCCAAAGTAATGAATTTCGAACAGTAGCTTTTAATAAGTATTATATTCAAATTCAAGATAAAAAAGTGGAGCACAAACGACGAAAAATCAGTGCATTGCCTACCCCTGAGTTATTCAATCAAGACATGCCAGAATATAAAGCCGCTATTCATTGGCGTATTGCATTTCCGTTAGCGGCAATAGTATTAACGTTTATTGCTGTACCACTAAGTAGCGTAAATCCAAGGCAAGGCAAATTTGCTAAATTACTGCCTGCTATTTTATTATTTTTAGGTTATTTTTTAATGTTAAGCGCGATGTTGTCTGGATTAGAAAAAGGTATTATTTCTAGTCAAATAGGCTTATGGCCAGTGCATTTAGCCGCTTTATCTCTAGGTTTTAGTTTAATATTCAAGGACCGTCGCGGTGCCCTTAAGATCAAAGCAAAACTCCCTTTTATTGGCCGCAATAAAGGAGTGATGTAATGCGTATTCTCGATATTTACATTGGTAAAACCGTTGCTATAACCACCTTTTTAACTTTATCTGTATTTATCAGCTTAAGCGGCATTATTAAGTTTGTTGATCAAATGATTTATGTCGGCCGCGGCGATTACGACTTAGCACACGCAGCCCTTTATGTTCTTTATTGGGTACCACGTGATATTGAAATATTTTTCCCTATGGCCGCTTTAGTTGGCGGATTAATTGGCATAGGTATGTTAGCAAGTAATAGTGAATTAGTGGTAATGCAATCGGCAGGTTTATCTCGTTTAGATATTATTAAATCGGTAATGAAAACCGCCTTGTTTTTAGTCATTATTAGCATGGCGATTGGCGAATGGATTGCACCACAAGGTGAAGCGGCGGCTCGTGAAATTAAATCTCAAGCAATATCAGGTGGTAGCTTAATTGCCGCTAAAAATGGCATCTGGGCAAAAGACGGTGATTATTTTGTGCATATTAGCGAGGTTGAAGATACGGGCAATTTGAAAAAAGTTCAAATTTATCGCTTTAACGAAAAACTTAAATTAACGAGTTGGTTACAAGCGGAAAAAGCATCTTATCAACAAAACTCATGGCTATTATCGCAAGTAACAGACACGCATATAACTGATAACGAGATTATTGAGAAACATTATAAAAATCAACAGTGGTCATCTTCTTTAACGCCCGATAAACTTAGAGTGGTTACCGTAAAACCTGAAGCACTTTCCATGCAAGACTTAATAAACTATCTAGATTACTTGCAAGAAAATAATCAAGACCAGAGTCGTTATTTACTCGCGTTTTGGCGAAAAATAATGCAACCCATTACTGTTGCAGTAATGTTACTAGTTGCGTTATCTTTTATTTTTGGTCCATTAAGAGCGGTTTCTATGGGCGCGCGCATTACCATGGGAGTGGTTACTGGATTATTATTTCATGTGAGTAACCAAGTACTTGGTTCAGTGAGTTTAGTTTATCAACTGCCACCATTTATTGGAGCAATTCTACCCAGTGTCTTATTCGTTTTATTGTCTATTTATTTTATGAAGAAAAAAGCATAAATCCCAAAGAATGACAAAATTAGGTATTGAACTATTTTGATGTCAGTACCTAATTAACCCAATTTTTACCTTTATTTGACTCAAGAGAAATACAAACCACTTCCGTTTTTGTTAATCTGTCTTGTAAACTTAATTTATTTTTACGATCAACTAAAACCATTAAGTTACCTAACCCTAATAGCGTTGGTAAAATACGCTTTAATCCTGTCTTTATAGAAATTAATGAGCCGTCTTGATTTTGTACACGTAAACGCCAAGCACGCATACCTAATGTTTGACCACTTTTAGCCCAAAAATAAACGAAGAAAAAGACAACCCAGCTTAATTTCCATACTTCATTAATATATTTATATCCTGCATTATTGAGCAACACATCAATATCATGCTGATAGCCTGCCATATTAATAATGCCAAACTGAATTAATGAATAAAAAATACCAAACGACGCTGCACCTGCAACCATATAAACAGCAATCGCTAATAAAAAATCGTAAAACCAACCGCCAAAACGACGACGAAAACCAGCACGAGGGAAAGTAACAGAGGGTAAATTATTAAGTGTATCGGCCATAAAAGTCTCAATTCTGCTTTCTAGATTTATCACTCTAGATTTTCGCGCCAGTTTAACAAAGAAAATTACTTGTGCAACTTTAAAAAATCAGTGTCATCTATTTATGTTCGCCATTCAGCATTTATTTGTGATCCTGAATTTATTTCAAGATAAATTATATTAGGGTCTGTTGATAAGAACCTCCTTATTCCTAACCTTCATAAATAAGATCTATAGCCATGCAAATTTATACATGGTGAAATAAACAGCAAACACATTCGATTAAAACAAAAATGGTTGCGTAACTGTTGAGTTTTCGTATAATGCCAGCTCTTTAATTAAGCTTTAGTATTAATTGAAGATTATGTGACGCCGGTGTGATGAAATTGGTATACATGGTTGATTCAAAATACACTTTGTTTTGTTGGTTAAAATCAATAAAATCATCAGCTTAAGTATATTTTATGCCTAAAATAAGTATTGTATAGTGTTATATAGTAGTTAATAAGTTTTCTACTATGGTTTTATCTAAAGTATTGTTTTAAAAGTTAATATTCAGTTAATTTTTAAAATCTTATTTAAGATTATATATCTTTGCCGCGGTGGTGGAATTGGTAGACACGATGGATTCAAAATCCATTTTCTTCGGAAGTGACGGTTCAAGTCCGTCTCGCGGTACCATCATTTAACAAAAAAGTCAACCTGCGGGTTGACTTTTTTGTTTCTAACTATCTGATATTATTAGCTTATTTTATAAACCTAATTTGTAAGTTTAAATTTAAATAATCAATACCATTTTCTGAGTAAATTGAGCCAAATCCATATCTTGAGCAACTAGCCGTATCTAGCTTTGTGTTTGCGAATAGATACTGCTCAAATTCGTTTCTGTTATATAGATGATAACAAAGTAATTCTCCATCATCCTTAACCAACAAATATCCACCTGTAGCATCATATTGACCAGTCCATACTTTAGAAGGAACCATGCCTAATGCAGCGTCAGTTAAGAATTTCTTAACTTTGTAAGTGTAAAATAAATGAGCGTTAGTTTTATCAAAGCCTAAAGGATTTTCAATTTCAATAGCCTCTACAATTTCGGAAACTTTCGAATTTTTAGTAGAAAAATATTTATATACCATTTCGCCAATTATATTAGGCAGTAAACTGTCAATTAATACGAGGTTGTTTGTGAATATGCTATTCGAAAGCTTATCAAAAGATAATATTCCTCCTAATTCTTCAATTTTATTAACTCTATCAACTACTTTTTTTGTAGTACTAATGTTGTTAATTAATGCTATTTCAGTATTAGTTATGTTACTTACTTTGTATCTAACGTTTGTTGTTTTACCTGCGTTGAATAATGTAGCAGGTCCACCTAATTGAGACTTAATACTAAAACCAAGCTCTGGCGTGCTATTAGTTTTATGATCATGAATAACTATAGTAATATCTGTTTTAGCACTAGAGCTGGCTTTTAATGAGCTACAGTGTATTTCATTCATAAACTTTTCGGTTTCAGGAATAGAGAAAGTTGCATCTGGCTTTTCTTTCTTTTTCTTTTTATCTTTGTTCTTCTGTATATGATTTTTTATAGCTTGAAGAGTTTCTGTTGCTTTTTGAGCAAATTCTATTACAGGTAATGACAGTAATTTTTTACCGTTAGCATTAATTAAAACTAAGTTTTTATCTATAATATATTCAAAATTTCCATTAGCTTCTGTTCTCAATACTTTGATAATTGGATAAAATAATTCTTCAATTTTTTCTATATCTTCATTACCAGCAAATAATTTTTCATCCCCTAAAGCTTTTAGTAAAGTATAAATTTCGCTCCATTCGCCTATGTTTCCAGTAACAGCCATAGTTTATTTATTTCCTTATTATTGTTTACTTTCTAGTGCTTTTATAATTTTATTTGCAGTAGCTTGAATAGCAGGTACTGCAACTGAATTTCCAAATTGCTTATAAGCTTGAGCATCAGATACTACTATTCTGAATTGCTCAGGAAACCCTTGTAACCTGGCCCATTCGCGAGGTGTCATCTTTCTAACACCTTCTCGATTTACTTCACCTTTAATTTTTGTCACCGGAGTGAAGTTTGTTAATCTGTGATCAAGCAATAAGTTTCTTTCACGTCCCATTCCTCCGCAAACAACCGCATTAGCAGTTCCATTGTTTGGGATTATTTCATAACCAAAACCATTTCCTTTGTTAGCGTGTCTTTCCTTATGCAATACGAGTGTTTTTAGGTATTGTTTTGAAAGATAGTATTTAACAGAAACTTCATCTTTTTCTAAAATATCTTCAATCGTTGGATTATTAGGATTAGACTCAGGATATTCAAACTTATCTACTTTTGTATCTTTTCTAAAACCAACAATAAAAATTCTTTCTCGATTTTGAGGTACACCAAAGTTTTTAGCGTTAATGATCTTTGGTTCAGGAACAAAGTAATCTAAATCGTCTCTTAAAACATTTAAGATAGTTTTTAGAGTTTTTCCTTTGTCATGATTAGTTAATCCTTTTACATTTTCTAAAAGAATAGCTTTTGGTTTATGCTTCTTGATTATTTCAGCTACATCGAAAAACAACGTTCCTCTTGTATCTTCAAATCCACCTCTTTTTCCTGCTATTGAAAAGGCTTGGCATGGAAAACCTGCACATAAAACATCAAATGATTGAGGGATAGATTCTTTTGTTTCCTTTAAGGTAATATCACCAAAAGGTACTTTACCAAAATTAGCTTCGTAAGTTTGTTTTGAGTATTTATTCAATTCACTAGAAAAAACACAGTTACCACCGAGGTTTTGCAGAGCTAATCTAAAACCACCTATACCAGCAAAAAGATCAATAAATGAAAATCTTGGGTTTGATGGAGTAGGAAAAGGTACATCTTGATTAAAATTTTCAGCTATTTGCTTTAATATTTTGTTAGAAAAATCATCAGTAATGTTTTTTTCAGGGAACTTCCAAGTTAAAACACTTTTTAAGAAAAATTCAGCATCTTTCTTATAAAGATCAGCAATACCATATTGTACGTTATGTAAAAAATGAGTAAATGAAGCAAGACGTTCGTCATGATCTTTAAAAGCTTTTTTATATTGTTTACTTTCAAGTATTTCAACTAAAAAGTTATCTGTAATAATCATATATTAACCTAATATTACCAGTATTTATTACATACTATAGCTGCAACCTGTATATTTATACAGTAAAGTTTATATTAAAAGATTCATTATATATTATTGGCTTATTTTTATCTGTATCTAACTTTTGGATTTTAATTTTATACGTAACACAGGCGGACAAGAGTTCCAATTTACCAATAAATTAGGATTTTTGCTTTGGGTAGGGAAGGAATTAATCAAGCTACGGGATATCTTTTGATGTATCTGAACTTTATTCTTTTGCTTTGTTAGTCCTAGTAAATTTTCGAAAATGAGAAAAACTCTAGGTAAATTTCCTCAATCTAAAGAGCCATAACCCTCAACCTGATAATAGATATGGCTCAAATTATGTGTACTCACTTTTAAATTCACCTCTAAAAATCAACATTTATCTACCCTTATTTTTATTTAAGTATAAATGTGCAAATAAAAATAATTATTCTTCATTTTTATTTAACAGTTCAACTCCGCATTTAGGACATTTTACCGGTAAATTTTTAAATCGATGATGTAACGCTTCTAAATAAATAGGTCTTGCATCACCGTCGTTAATACCAAGCGCTTGCTGTAGTTCTTGTAATTTTTCTTGCTCGTGCGTAGTTAAAATACCATCAGCAAAAGCTTGCTCCACTTCAAGTTCATATTTTTGACGATTACGCCGAAAAGTATTACCAAAGCCTGAAGCAATAATACCTGTAGGTAAAGCCACCATGGAAATACCTACTAAGGTGATAATACCGCCAAAAACTTTCCCCGCACTAGTCATTGGTGTTACATCACCATAACCTACAGTGGTTAACGTTGTAACCGCCCACCACATTGCCGAAGGTATACTACCAAACTCTTCTGGTTGTACTTTATGTTCAAGCAAATAAATACCACTAGAGGCTAAAACAATAATGGTAAACATAATAAAGTAAGCCGCAACTAGCGCTGGCATTTCATCTCTTAATACCGAGGTAAGAATTCGCATTGCAGCGGAATAACGAGTGAGTTTAAAAATACGTAGTAATCGTAATACGCGTAAAAAACGCAAATCGAGTACAATAAACATTGATAAATAAAACGGTAAAATAGCGAGTAAATCAACTATAGCCATGGGTGTAGCAATATATTTAAGACGCGCTTTTATAGGTGATTTTTTATTGGCATTGTCAGGTAAATCGATACAGGACCATAATCGTGCAAAATATTCAACAGTAAAAACACTTACTGAAAAAACATCAAACAGATGAAAAAAATGATAATATTTTTCTTCTAATACAACTTCAGACTCTAAGATAATTGCTACAACATTTGCAAAAATCAATATAAACAGAGCAAAATTAACACTTTTACCTAAATAATCAGATGCTAAATTAGTAGAAAAAACGTGGGCAACACGTTGTCTAATATTGTGCATAAATTATTCCTGCACTTTGCTATTGATATATCAGCCTGACTAAATTTCAGCCAGGTTACCCTTACTTTGTAACCAATCTTTGCGATCACCACTACGTTTTTTTGAGAGTAGCATGTCCATCATTTCAATCGTTTGATCATGCTCGTCTGCGGCTGCGGTTAATTGGACTAAACGGCGTGTATTTGGATCCATAGTCGTTTCTCTAAGTTGCAAGGGATTCATTTCACCTAATCCTTTAAAGCGTTGTACGTTTACTTTACCACGCTTTTTCTCGGCTTCGATACGATCTATAATCCCCTCTTTTTCACTTTCATCAAGGGCATAAAAAACCTCTTTACCTACATCTATCCGATACAAAGGCGGCATAGCCACGTAAACATGACCTTGCTGAACTAACGGTAAAAAATGTTGCATAAATAATGCGCATAATAAAGTAGCTATATGAAGTCCATCGGAATCAGCATCGGCTAAAATACAAATTTTTCCATAACGTAATTCAGATAAATCATCGCTGTCGGGATCAATACCTAAAGCCACTGAAATATCGTGAACTTCTTGTGATGCGAGTATTTGGCCTGAATCGACTTCCCACGTATTTAAAATTTTACCTCGTAATGGCATGATCGCCTGAAATTCACGATCGCGTGCTTGTTTAGCGCTACCGCCAGCAGAATCACCTTCCACTAAAAACAATTCTGTGCGCGCTAAATCTTGGCTACCACAATCGGTTAATTTACCGGGCAATGCAGGCCCTGAAGTAATTTTTTTACGCACAACTTTCTTGCTAGCACGTAGTCGTTTTTGTGCATTTGAGATGCAAAATTCAGCCAATAATTCAGCAACATCAGTATGTTCATTTAACCATAAACTAAAGGAGTCTTTAACTACACCCGTAACAAACGCAGCGCATTGACGTGATGATAAACGTTCTTTAGTTTGTCCAGCAAATTGTGGATCTTGTATCTTTACAGAGAGAATATAACTACATTTATCCCAAATATCGTCTGGCGTTAATTTTATGCCGCGAGGGATCAAGTTACGGAATTCGCAAAACTCACGCATCGATTCTAATAAACCTTGGCGTAAACCGTTAACATGTGTGCCACCTGCGATAGTTGGAATTAAGTTTACATAACTTTCACCAATAGTTTCGCCTCCTTCTGGCAACCAAGTAACAGCCCAATCGGCCACTTCACTTTGAGAAGAAAAACTACCTACAAAGGGTTTTTTGGGTAAATATTCATAACCTTTTAACGATTCTAGTAGATAATCTTTTAAGCCGTCTTCATAACACCATTGGTACTTTTTATCTTCATTTTTATCATGAAATTTAATGGTTAAGCCAGGGCACAATACCGCTTTTGCTTTTAACAAATGGGTTAAACGTAATACGGAAAATTTTGCAGAATCAAAATAACTGGGATCGGGCCAAAACTTAACACGAGTACCTGTATTTCGTCTACCTACGGTACCTGTTTCATGTAATTCTTCTACCTTATCGCCATTTTCAAAAGCCATTTCAAATACTTTACCATCGCGTCTAACACTCACATCAACGCGTGTTGATAAGGCATTTACTACTGAGATACCAACGCCATGCAAACCACCTGAAAATTGATAGTTTTTATTAGAAAACTTACCACCGGCATGGAGTTTACAAAAAATAAGTTCGACGCCTGAAACGCCTTCTTCTAGATGAATATCTGTTGGCATTCCTCTGCCATCATCTATAATTTCAAGCGATTGATCTTTATCTAAAATAACGGAAATATTTTGCGCATAACCGGCCAAGGCCTCATCTACCGAGTTATCGATAACTTCTTGCCCTAAGTGATTTGGGCGAGTTGTGTCGGTGTACATTCCTGGTCGGCGACGAACAGGTTCAAGGCCGCTAAGTACTTCAATGGAGTCAGAATTATATTGATCAGTCATAAGCTTTATTTTTCATTTTTATAATTTTTTTGAATTTCAATGATAATTAACACTTTAGAAAATTAGCATTGGTATTTTACGTTTTATGATCCTGAACTTAATCAGGATGACAATAGCCAGTATTGTTACTAAATTGCGTTTATTCTTTGCAAACTAAATTAGTTTTAGTTTTTATAAACAAATACTTAACTACATTGAGCTAATTGAAAAAATTCAGTAATTTGAGGTAACATATTTTCATAATTTATAAAACTATGATCGCCACCTTGTTGAATAACAAGTAGCTTGTTTTTATATTTTTCCATCGCTTGTTGGTAATCTAACACTTCATCAGCCGTTTGTAACATTACAAAGTAATTATTTTTTTCATTTAATTGATTTTGCTCAAGCACTTTTAAATCGTCAATAAATTCTGCGCTTACTTGGTAACACTCTTTTGTATAAGGATTAATTTGTTCTCCTATATAATCATTAAGTAGCTCATATGGTTTTACTGCTGGATTGATTAATACCGCAGGTATTTTATATTTTTCAGCTAAATAAGTTGCAAAGTACCCTCCTAATGATGAGCCCATTAGTAACCAACAGCGGTTTGGGTAACATTCAATAATGTCGGTTAATTGGGCAATAGCCGCCTTGGGTGTATTCATTATTTGCGGACAAATAAAATTTATCTTGGGGTGATTTTTAAAAAAATATTGTTGCGTTTGCTGTGCTTTCTCTGATTGAGGAGATGAATTAAAACCATGTAAATATAATAAATTAATAACCATACTACTTTTCATACTCCTTACTTTGCTGTAGTTAAAGTGTTCATAGAAAAATGCAAGCTTGTTAATAAGTTACCGCTTGCTTGTAATGTAAAACGTCGATAGCCAATACCCTGCCCTGTTTTTTTTGCTGAGTTTATAGGTAAAGCTTTTACACTATCGGCAGTAGGATCAAATTGAATTGATGTTGCAGGACAAGTAAATAACTGTACTTTATGTTGATTTAAGTGCTTAGTTAACGTTATAGCTTGGTGCACATGACCACAAGCTATCGCGTTAATTGAACCATATTTACTAATGTTGTGCCAAAATTCTTGTTTGTTTTGTATGCCATGTTTATCAATAAAATAACCTACATCAATAGGGTGATGATGGCTAAATAACAATTGTTTTTTTTTGCTATTTATATTTTCTTCAACACTCTTGAAAACCTCTTGGGTAATAATACCCGCTGGGGAGTCACTTTTACTATCTACTAAGAATACTTGCCAATAATTATTTTCAAAATTTTTAGCGCTTACAAAGGGAGGTTTGGTTAAGTGTTTATCCAATAATTTATATTCATCATGATTACCTGCTAAATAATAAATAGGGATTGATATATTACTGTGTTCTACCGCAGAGACAAAATGTTGATAGGATTGTTCGCTATGATCTTGGCTTAAATCTCCCGTAAAAACTATTACATTCAGTGTTTTATCTTTTGCTAAAGCAGCTAAAACTAGGGTTAAATTTTGATAAACATTTGCATTATGATGCAAGCTTTTAATATCCGAAAATAAATGACAATCACTAAATTGTGCAATAGTAAGATCAGTATCATTAAAATTGGTGTTCACGCGTCTAATTATTTCCCATTAAACCATCATTTAAAAAAGGTAGGTTAACTTGCCCTTGCTGCAAACAAAGTTGTAACCATTCTTTCAAAAATTGATTCACTTGTTGCTTTTCATCAGGTAAGTGCATTTTTTCATTGGGATAATCATAACGTGGTTTTAACCAACGAATATGTTGGCTGCTGTTAACTTCTGCCATGCGGGCATCGTGATATAGCCTAATAACCATGCGGGGCGACAATAAATTGGTGATGTTATGATTACCGTGGGTGTTTGTAGCACATTGATTTTGAGCGATATGAATCAGCGTAGTATAACGCGTTACTTCTTTAACCACTATGCTGTAACTTAATTGTTCTGAAATAAAAAAATTATGTTGATCACCAGTATTTTCTTTTTCGCCAGCTTGTTTATTAAACAGTAATTTAGTCAGTAAAAAATAATTACTTTCACACAAGCTCATTAAATCGACTAAACTTGGTCGATATTTTTTGCTGTTAATAAATGATGAATTATTTCCCACATTTTACCTTGCTAAAATTAACTTAACTGATATTTAACGTTGAGCGTTAAGTTGTTGAATTTGAATACGTTGATAATTTAACTGTAGCCATTGTAACCCAATAACGGTAGCGGCGTTATTAATTTTACCTTCAGCAAGTAGTTGCATTGCTTCAACACGAGGCACGACAGACACTAAAATATCCTCCCCTTCTTCATCTAGACCATAAACACCAGCAATATTTTTACCTTGTTCATCAATACTGTTTACATAACCAATATATAAATGAATATTTTCTGTCGTACCGCCAGGACTCGAAAGATATTGCATAATAGGCTCAATGTCTTTTTCATTAATATCAAGATTGGCTTCTTCTTTTGCTTCTCTTATAGCAACCTCAACAGGGTTTTCATTTTCGTTAAACATGCCCGCAACAAACTCGATTAACCAAGGTGATTGGGTATTCTTTGTAGAACAATTATTTACAGATTGATTTTCGATAGTTGGTTTTAGAGCTGGTTTTAAAGCGCCTGACCTAAATTGAGTGACAAAGACTACAGCATCATTTGCCACATCATAAGGCATTAAAACAACGGCATCTCCACGCTCAAATATTTCACGCGATAATGTTTTACTGTAACCACCATTAAATAGTCTGTGGCGGAGTTGATATTCCTCAATTTTAAAGAAACCTTGGTATTTGGTATTAATTGTTATTATTTCTACATCATTTTGCGTAAATTGCTTTATTGGCACTTTGTTGTCCTTTATACTCGTATTTATATCTATATTAGCTAATATGCATAAATATTTTGTTACACTAGAATGCAAAGTTAAACATTTATTTAATTTACACTCGCTAACATTAATTTAGAAAACAATTTAATAAAAATAATGGCAAGATCTCAAAGTAGATCACTATTTAAACTAGTATTGCACATTAAAGGAATGACTCCACCATGAAAAAATCGTTAACCTCTTTAGTTGTTGGCTTGGTTTTAGCCGCATCTAGCAGTAATTTATATGCTGAAAATTTAGCTGAAGTATATCAATTAGCTTTACAAGCTGATCCAACTGTACAAAAAGCGCAAGCACAAGCAATGTCGGTCAAAGAAAACATTGATCAAGCAATGGCGGCTTTGTTACCACACATTGGCGCATCTGCAAGCTATTCAACTTCGGAGTCTGATTCCCAGAGTTTCAATGAGGCTTTTGGGCCTATTGGTTCAAGCATCACTTCAACTAATGATTCTATTAGCTATGGTGCCAAACTGACTATGGAACTTTATCACCATGACTCTTGGCTGCGTATGGGTACTGCTAAAAAAACAGCTCATCAAAGTGATTTAAATCTTCGTTTGGCCAAACAAGATTTAATTGTACGAGTAACCAAATCATATTTTGATGTGTTAGGCGCTAAAGACGATTTAGAGTTTGCTAATGCTGAGAAAAAAGCGATAGAACGCCAGTTAGAACAAACTAAACAACGCTTCGCCGTAGGTTTAACCGCGATTACTGATGTGCATGAAGCACAAGCACAATTTGATGACGCTGTAGCTAAAGTTATCCAAGCTGAGAATAAAGTGTATAACACTGAAGAAGCACTTCGCACCATAACGAATCGCTACCCACGTAATTTAAGTACATTAGACACTTCAAGCTTTAGTACTTCAGTACCGATGCCAAACAGCGCTGATGAATGGCAGCAAATTGCCGAAACCAAAAGCCTTGCATTAATCGTTCAAAAAGTGAGTGTAGATATTGCTAAAGAAAATATTAATATTGCCCAATCAGGTCATTATCCAACACTTGATTTAAATGGCAGCTTAGGTCGCTCAAAAAGTAAATCAGGCTTTACTGCTTTCAATGGTAGTCAAGATTTTCCTTATACCCCTTATTATGATAATCAATCAGTAGGGATTACCTTAACTGTGCCGATTTATTCTGGTGGCGCTACTTCAAGTCTAGTTCGTCAAGCACAACAAAACTATGTTGCTGCTAGCCAAGATTTAGCCTTAACCCATCGTAATGTTGTACGTAACACGCGTAATGCGTTTAATACGGTTCGCGCTTCCATTTCAAGCATTAAAGCATTTGAACAATCAGTGATCAGCGCTGAAAGTGCCTTAAAAGCAACCGAAGCAGGGTTTGAAGTGGGTACACGTACTATTGTTGATGTGTTAAATAGCACGCGTAATTTATACAATGCAAAACGTAATTTATCATCAACTCGTTATGGTTATATTAAAGCTATTTTAGGATTAAAACTTGCTGGTGGCATGATTTCAGATCAAGATATTACCAATATAAATAATGGATTAACAAAGTAATTTCCTTATTTATATCAATTTTATTAATTAATTTATAATACCTTATCACCTGTAATAAAAAACGCGAATAATTTTATTCGCGTTTTTATTTTGAAGTGTTATTTATTAATTTATTCAATCATTAATCTTCTAAACGAATGGTATTAATCATTTGTGTGGTAGAAACACCTGCTTCAAAATTTAAAACTTTCACTTCACCACCCGCGGCTAACACTTCTTTACCGCCAGCAATTTCTTCAACAAGGTAGTCGCCACCTTTTACTAAAATATCAGGCAAAATATTAGCTATAAGTTGTTGTGGTGTATCTTCACTAAAATCAACTACCCAGTCTACCGCACCTAAACCCGCTAATACTGCCATGCGTCTGTCAACCGGATTTATTGGACGACCAATACCTTTTAAGCGAGTAACTGAAGCGTCACTATTTACCGCAACAATTAAGCGTGACCCTAATTTTTTAGCATTTTCTAAATAAGAAACGTGGCCGGCATGTAATAAATCAAAACAACCGTTAGTCATCACGATTTTTTCGCCCCGTGCTTTGGCTAGTTCCACCGCGATTTTTAATTGTTCGGTACTTAATATTCCAAAACCACTTTCTTGCCCTGTAAAAATTTGCGTTAATAATTCAGATTCACTGACTGTTGACGTACCTAATTTTCCAACCACAATGCCTGCGGCAATATTTGCTAATGCACTGGCTTGTGAAAGCGACGCATTGGCAGCAATCGATAATGCTAAAGTAGCAATAGCAGTATCACCAGCCCCCGTTACATCAAATACTTCTTTGGCTTGGGTGGGTAAATGAAGTTCAGGCTGATCGCGACGTAGCAGGGTCATACCATGTTCAGAACGGGTAATTAATAATGCTGTTAAATCAAGTTCATTCAATAAAGCCAGTCCTTTTTCAACTAACTCATTTTCACTATGACAAACACCAACAACGTCTTCGAATTCAGACATATTAGGGGTTAATAATGTAGCCCCGCGATAACGGCTAAAATCATTTCCTTTAGGATCAACCACCACAGGAATATTATGTTGTTTCGCTAGGGAAATTAACGGAGGAATGTCAGATAAAGTGCCTTTGTTATAATCAGACAATAATAGCAGTTGATGTGAACTTATGAGCTGTTCTACACGTTGTACTAAACTTACTTTATTTAAGGTATGTAGCGATTCCTCAAAATCTAAACGGATAAGTTGTTGATTACGACTCATTACTCTCAGTTTAGTTATGGTCGGCAAATCAGCTTGTTTTACAAAATCACAATGAATTGCCATCGCTTGCAACTTTGTTGCAAGTATCGTGCTTTCAATATCATCGCCTGTTATACCAACCAAAGTGGTTTGTCCGCCCAAAGAAGCAATATTTAAGGCTACATTTGCGGCACCGCCAGGCCTGTCTTCATTTTTATTAATACGAACTATGGGAACTGGTGCCTCAGGGGAAATCCGCTGAGTTGGCCCATACCAGTAACGATCGAGCATAATATCGCCAACAACAAGCACTTTTGCATCATTAAAAGCGGGGATTTCTACTTTCATCCTGTGATCCACAAAAAAAATCGATATAATGGTATAAGTCTACCACAAGAACTTCATTGAATTACAATAGCCATGAGCAAAAACAAAGTATTACAGCCTGATTTTAAAGCCTCTTTTTTTCTTCCAAAATATTGGTTAACGTGGCTGGGCGTTATTATTCTTTATTCAATTTCATGGTTACCTTATAAATTGCAGTTATTATTAGGTCGTTTTGTGGGTCGTTTACTCTTAAAAATTGGTTCTAGCCGAAAAAAAGTCGCGTTAAAAAATTTACAACTGTGTTTTCCGCAATTAAGTGACGCTGAACATCAGAACATGTTAAAGAAGAATTTTGAAAATACTGGTATTGCTTTGTTTGAAACGGGTATGGGCTGGTGGTGGCCAGATTGGCGAATAAAAAGAAAAGTAAAAGTAAAAGGGTTAGAAAATTTAGAACAAGCAAGGCGTGAGGGTAAAAATATTTTATTGCTCGCCATGCACTATTTAACGATAGAACTCAATTGCCGTGGTATGGGGTGTTATAACCCTATGGTGGTTTTTTATCGGCCACATAATAATGAATTAATGGAATTCTTTCAGTTTAGGGGCCGAGGCCGGTCTAATAAATACATGTTAGGTAAACGTGACGTGCGAGGATTAATCGATGCGTTGGCCGATGGAGAGTCTTGCGTTTACTTACCTGATCAAGATTATGGCCGTAAACGTAGTTTATTTGTGCCTTTTTTCTCCGTAAAAGAAACAGCCACCACCACGGGCACTTTAATTTTTGCTCGTCAACCTAATGTTCAATCTTTTATGATAATCCCAACCAGAAATGATGATAATAGTGGTTATACTATTGAGATAACTCCGCCATTAGCCAATTTTCCAAGTGATGATGACCAAGCGGATTTAATCCGATTAAATCAAGAATTAGAAAAGGCTATTTTACAAAAACCTGAACAATACATGTGGTTACATCGTCGTTTTAAAACACGACCTAACGAAAATGATCTATCATTGTATAAAGAGTAAAATTTAAGTAAGCTAAAAAGTGGCTTACTTTAATGGGTGCATTATGGTTTATTGGATTAAAAGATTAATAATTGCGATAATTTTGGCTGGTTTAGCTTTTGCTGCAATCGATAATATTGATTTTTTAATGTCACTCGACAAACAAACGTTTACTGATGATGTGGACGTTAAAAAACAATCCTCTGACAATAATAAGTCTACCGAAGAAAACACAGCCAAAGAAAGTAGTAGTGAAACGCCTCCTAAAACAGTAAAGAAAAATCCTCCAAAAAAAATCGAGTCTAAAAATGCTGCCGCAGAAGGTTTATCTAAATTTTACGCAAGCATTAATAGTAAGGACGATGGCAAAGGACCTAAAATTAAAAATGGTATTGTTTTTCTTCCTGATCCCACGGGTGATTTAGATAAAATAATGATCGCACGTCGTAAAGTCATTCGCCCGTTACCTAAAAAATGGCATGGCATTAAAAAATCCCGTGCTTTTAGAAAAGGTCATACCCTTTATCAAAAACTCACTGAATATGCTAAAGAAGATGGCTTACAAGTTATATGGCGACTTAATCGCGATTTATTAGTAAAAGATTCCTTTCGCATAGATAAAGATATTTTAAAAATTGCACATAAAATTGGTCTTGCTATCAATGGTTATTTTCCGGGGGGCGTTTCCACTTACTTCTGTAATAAGCATAGAGCCATTGTATTAATGGAATATACTGATAAATATCTTGATAAACATTGTATTTTATTAAACGAAAAATATAAGCCCTAAACTAAAAATTCACATGTCACTAAAATGTTATAAGTAGTTATAAAAAAGTACTTATGAAAAGACTTATAAAAATCGTTGATAGAGCTTGCTTACTTCATCCATTTTATTCGTTAATACTGCTGATCGTTGTGGTAACTTATTTTGCAATGTGGCGCGATGCCCTAAATCTCTTAACTGACAATAACAATCACCTAATAATTTTTGTTCTTCCTCAGTTAAAATTCCAAGTGTTTTAAGTTCTTTTAAAATTCTTAAATTATCTGAAAAACCAACAATATCAGTATACTTTTGGCTATAACGTAAAACTAAATATTGCACCAAAAATTCAATATCGACCAAGCCTCCGTAGCCTTGCTTAATATCAAAAAACGGCATATTACTTTCTTCATTACCTTCTTCAATCGTTTTATCTAAGTGTTTACGCATTTTATTACGCATAGTAACTACATCACTTTTTAATTGCGTTAAATCTCGAGATTGTGACAAGACTTGTGTGCGTATAGATAAAAAGGTTTGAACTATATTTTCATGTCCATAAATAGCACGTGCCCTTACTAAAGCTTGATGTTCCCAAGTCCAAGCTTCTTGCTGTTGGTATTGTGCAAAAGTATTAATATGTACAACCAATACGCCTGAATTTCCCGATGGGCGCAAGCGCATGTCTAATTCGTATAAAATTCCATTGCTCATTCGCGTATTAAATATATGCATAATGCGTTGCGCTAATTTGCCATAAAAATAGCTAGCCGATGCCGATTTTTCACCATCAGTAGTATCATTTTCTTGGCTATCATGAATAAAAACCAAATCAAGATCTGAACTATAACTCAGTTCAAAGCCGCCAAGTTTTCCATAACCAATTACCGCAAAACCTTTATGATTTTGTCCAGATAACGATTTTGGCACACCAAAACGAGTACTTACATGTTGCCAAGCAATTGAAATTACTTCTGCGATGATTGCCTCTGCCAAGGCAGTTAAGTGATCACTCACTCTTACTAAAGGTAATACGCCAACAATATCTCCCGCAGCAATACGTAAATGTTGCACTTGTTTAAATTGTCGTAATGCTTCCATTTGCGCTTCAAGATCTTCTTCAGGAATACGCAACATCGTTTCACGTAAATCTTGAGCATAAGTACTTAATTGTGGTGGATTATTTAATAACTTAGGGTCTATTAACTCATCCAATAAAATAGGGTATTTCGCAATATGATCAGCAAGCCATTCGCTTGCTTGGCATAAGCGGATCAGTTGTTTTAATGCACCTTCGTTTTCGTATAATAATTCTATATAAGCGGTACGCGAAGCTATTTTATTTAACACTAATAACACTCTAGCTAACACATCGCTGTTACTTTTTTCATTAAAAATATTAGCCGCGTGTAAATGCCATAATAAAAATGGAATGAGTTTGTCGAGAACTTGTCTGCCGCGGCGACCAATGCCACACTTGATAACTTCACTGTTAAAATCAGCAAGCTGGTTATATGTTTTTTGAGCCTGTGCATTTTCCATAAATACTTGTAAAGCATCAATTGTTTCATTGTTTTTTTCACTTTCACGCATTGCGTGATGCTGAATTAAGCTATGCCAGCACCATTGCCACTGTTCATCTTTAGCTTGATGATTGGGATTTTCTTCTCCTATAAGTACTTCAAATTCTCTATGAACAGCCTTCATATGATGTTCAAGTTCCTGTAAAAAATCACACCAACGATTAAATTGTAATACCTGTAAAATTCGTTGTTGATCAAGTTTTCTATCAGGCAAGGTTTGCGTTTGTTGATCTGCTAGCGCTTGAATAATATTTTCAACTCTGCGCAAAAAACAATAAGCGTTCGTTAAAATTTCACAACTTTGTTTACTGATCTCTTGATGCTCAACCAATAAAGGTAATACCGTTAACAAACTACGCTCTTGTAATGCTTTAACTCGCCCGCCACGAATAAGTTGAAACACTTGCACAATAAATTCTATTTCGCGAATACCGCCAGCACCTAATTTAATATTATTCGTGAGTTGTTTGCGACGAACTTCTTGAGCGATCATCATTTTCATACGTCGCAAACTATCAATCACACTAAAATCGATATATCGACGATAAACAAATGGACGTAACATGCTTGTAAGCTGCCCATGATATTGACTTTCCCCAATTAAACGCGCTTTTAACATGGCATAACGCTCCCAATCACGCCCTTGCTCTTGATAATAATCTTCCATCGCACTAAAGGTTAAAACTAAAGGACCGCTATCGCCAAACGGGCGCAGACGCATGTCAACTCGATAAACAAACCCATCAGCGGTAACCGTATGTAATGATGCAATTAATTTCTGCGCCAAACGAATAAAAAATTGTTGATTTTCAATGCTGCGACGAGCTCCAACCGTTTGGCCTGATTGTGGATAAGCAAAAATTAAATCAATATCTGAAGAAAAATTTAATTCTTTACCGCCTAATTTACCCATCCCATAAACCAACAGTGGCATTTCATCGCCTTGGCTATTTTGTGGTTGTCCCCATTGTTTTTGACAAAATGGGGTTAGCCAATTTAATGAAGCCTCAATTAAAGCATCGGCTAAATTTGATAAGCACAATAAAGATTGTTCTAGTGGTTTATTTAGTACTAAGTCAGCAACAGCAAGTTGAACCATTTGTTGGCGCCGAAAATCGCGTAAACTTTTGTGTAATTGTATTTCACTCGTGCAATTATCTAATAAATCATTTAATAGTTTGGGATAATTAGGTGGTTGCTTTTGATAAACAGCTTTAGACGAAAATAATTCAACGATTAACGTTGGCGATTGCATAGCACTACTAAAAATAAAATCGCTTAATGCCAATGCCTGTTTGAAATCTGCTAATTGTTGATCAGACAATTTTTGAGTATGAGATAAATACTGATCACTAAAACGTAACCACTGATCATTACAGATTTTCACTAAATCAGGATAAAGTGTACTAATACCCATTCCTTTTTACCTTTTTATCATTTAGTTACAAATTTCTCACTGCATTAGTGAGTGAATGTAGACATATTATGTCTACAGTGTTATTAATAATATACGAATTTGATTTTTAAATTATTAATATACCCGTTTAACTTGAATATGCAGAATTCAGGTGAAATATGTATATAACTTTCTTGAAGAATATTATGTCAAAAATGAAACGACTTAGCTTGACCTTTATCACTCTATTGCTGTTTTTAACAGGTTGTGGCGATCCAGTAAAAGAACAGATACAGCAACAACTCCCAGTTACCGAACAGCGTATTGAACAATTAGCAAATGCTTTGCAAAATGGGCAAATACGTAATGCTAATTTAATTAAACAATATGCGGATAAAGTAGCGCAATTAAAACCTGATTTATTACCATTAATCAACGAGTTCAAAAAAGAGGCCACGACAAAAGCACCTATGTACTTGGCACTTGTAGACCGATTAAACACGGTAAAAAATCAACCGCAAATGTTTAAAAACAACCAAGCGATATTTGATGAATTACTCAATATTTATCAAGCCGCTGATCCTGTATTATATTCAGACGCATTAAGTGACCCTTTAAACGTTTTAGCAGACATGTCTGATGGTAAATTACCGCGCGTAAATTCATTGTCTAAAGCGCAAAGTAAAAGAGCCAATAATGCCCAAGATTTTGGTACAGGTGAACAATTGGTAGGTAACCCAAGTTATGGTCATTGGTCTACTGGCAGCAATGGCACTTCTTTTTGGGCGTGGTATGGCATGTATTCAATGTTTGGTAACTTAATGGGACGACCTGTTTATTACAATGATTGGGGGCGCAGTCGTAATTATAGTTATTATAATGATTATGGCCGCAGTCGTTATAGTTCACCTTCACAATTAAATAAACAAACACAATTAGAAACTCGTACACGCAAATCTTTTGCTAGCCGAGGTCAAAAATTCACCAGTCCTTACAGTAAAAATAGAGCGGGTGCTTCAAGTTTATCTGGACAAAGCAAAAGTGCTCAAAAGAGTGCTAATCGTTTTCGATCAAATACACTAAGTAAGAGCAAATATGCAAGTTCTTCACGCGCTTCTTCACAAAATAAAAATGCTAGCTTTAGAAATAGTAGAACATCAACTTCTCGCGGTTTTAGACGCGGTAAATAATCAATATTAATAAGTTAAGAATTAAGCGAGAATTTAGGAAAATATTATGAACAAATTACTAGACGTGATCTCATTCGATCCACAACTATTATCATACCTTGCCTTAGACATAGTTATTGCCATTGCCTTACTCGGTACTATGCGCTTTGTCTCTGGTTTATCCGCAAAAGTAAATACCACCGAAGAATTAGCCGAACATGACAATTTTGCCTTCGGTATTAGTTTAGCTGGCAGTATTTTAGCTCTAGGCATTGTATTAACTGGCGCTATTACAGGTGAAGCGGCAGCAAGTTTAACCGATGAGGCCATTGGTATGCTCGCTTATGGGATTTTTGGGTTAATTTTAATAAAAGTGGGTCGTGTTATTCACGACCATTTTGCCCTGAACAAATTAGATAAAACAACGTTAATAAAATCTCAAAATGTAAGCGTAGGTATAGTTGATGCTGCAGGTGCCATTGCTACCGCTATCGTTATTCGAGCTGTTTTACTTTGGGTAGATGGTTTAAACATTAATACGTTCATTGCGATCACCAGTGGTTTTGTTATTTCACAAGCCATGCTAGTTATTGTAACGCGTATCCGTGAACGCGCGTTTGCTAAGAACAATCAAGGAAAATGTTTACAAACGGCGTTTAGCGAAGGACAACAAGCCCTCGCTATTCGTTACTCTGGACAATTGATCAGTACCGCATTAGCCGTAACCGCTGCTAGCCACTTTTTTTCCTATAACCCTGAAACGTTAGTTGAAACTTTATTTCTTTGGTTAATTTTTGGTATTGTGATGACGTTTTTAGTCAGTGTATTAACCGCCGTTGCTAAACGTATTGTATTATGGGGTATAAACTTAGTTGAAGAGGTTGATGAGCAACATAACATTGGTGTTGCGAGTATTGAAATGGCAACCAGTATTTCTATTGCTTTAATTTTAATGGCACTGATGGCTTAATAAAAAAGGTGTAAGCAAGCGCGGCTTAACAATCTTTTATCTTATTTTTGCGGGTATAAAAACCCGCATTATTATCTATTTAATATAACCATTGATGAAAACCTTCCTTTAATGAATAAAAAATCGCATCAAACTTCAAAAACAAATCTATTACTTGATGATATTCAACTGATTATTACCATGGCTGTATTGGCTGGTTGTGGTCTAATTTATGAGTATTTATTATCTCATTATGCTGGGCGTGTTTTAGGTATAATGGAAAGCACTATTTATGCAATGATTGGCTTAATGATTGTTGCGATGGGCTTAGGTGCTTTCGCCGCACGAAAAATACGAAATGCCTTTCAAGGTTTTGTCTATTTAGAACTTATTATTGCGATACTTGGTAGTAGTGCTATTTTAATGATTGGCGGCTTAATTGCTTTTTCACAATTATTACCACAAGTTCTAGCCGATACTTTCAATTTGCCGCCCGATGCGATGCCTCGCGGTGGTTTATTTAAACAATTCAGCCTATTAACTTTTAATAGTCCTTATTTTTTCGGACTATTATTAGGTTTTTTTATAGGTATGGAAATTCCGTTAATTGCGCGTATACGTGAACAATTACATCAAAAACATTTAGAACATAATCTAGGCACAATTTACGGAGCTGACTATATTGGAGCAGGTATAGGTGCAGCCATCTGGGTATTTGTATTACTCGCTTTAGATATTAGTGAAGCAGCAGCAATAACCGCGGCATTAAATTTACTGGCTGGTTTAATTTTTATTCTACGCTTTTGGCAAAAGCTGCATTGGCGAAAAACTTTACTTAGTCTCCATATTGTATTGGCTATTTTCATTGCCGTTATTTTTACTTACGGTAACGGCTGGCTTAATCAAATGAGTAACTTGCTTTACCTTGATAAAGTTGTTTATAGTGACAAAACTCGATACCAACAACTTACCTTTACCGAACGCCATTTAGGTAATACCAGTGCACCTATTGTTAACTTTTATTTAAATGGCCGACTACAATTTTCTTCAAGTGATGAAGCGATATATCACAACTATTTAGTCACTCCCGTTTTGGCCGGCTCTGCCCGCCATGATAATATTTTAATTATTGGTGGTGGTGACGGCTTAGCCTTACGTGATGTATTAAAGTGGTCCCCAAAACAAGTCACACTTGTCGATTTAGATAGTCAGTTACTTGATATTTTTAAGCACCCAAATCAGCACTTACCCCCTAAGTTAGCGAAAGAAATTGTTAATTTAAATCATTTAAGCTTACAAGATCCTCGGGTACATATTATTAATCATGATGCTTTTGTCGCTATCGACAAATTACTTGCTAAAGGCCAACATTTTGATGCCATTATTGTTGATTTACCCGATCCTAGCCATCCTGATCTAAATAAGCTTTATTCAGTTAATTTTTATGCCCGTTTAAAACAATTACTCAGTGGCGACGGCTTAATTGGCGTGCAATCAACAAGCCCTTACCATGCTAAAAAAGCCTTTATTTCAATAGGTAAAACGGTTACCGCAGCAGGATTTCCCAACGTACAACAATATCATGATAATGTACCAAGCTTTGGTGAATGGGGCTGGACCATCGCCGCGAAAATGGGCGCAACCCCACAACAACGTTTAGCTAAATTAACTACATTACCCGTTAAGCAACAATGGCTAACTCTTAATTTAATGAACAACGCTTTTAATTTTCCCAAAGACTTTTACCAGCATAAAGCACAAATACCGATAAATTATTTAGGGAGTCATGTTATCTATCAACTTCATCAAAAAGCATGGCAAACCCAACAAGGTTTAGATGATGCTTATTTGCATAATAATTAGTGCAATAGTCATTATTTTAAAAAAGATGATAAAAACAGTTGACATATTATGTCTAAATGCTAAATTAACGCCATGACATAATATGTCTTTAACCTAGAATACTTTGATCTTATAAGCTGAAATCTTAAAAGCTGTGATCTGAAAGATACCAACTTTAGAAAAAAGGATCTAGAACACTCTAGTTAAAGAAAGGATAGAGAAATAATATGAACATTCATAAAATAGCCAACCACTTAAATACATTGGCAAACAATTCAGAAACAGGAATGATTTTTGATTGCCAACCTATTTCTGGTGAAGTTGATGTATTACAAATAACCATCATGGAAAGAGAAGAGTTACCTATTTTTGTGTCAGTAACCGACGATCAAATTTTAGCCATCACTTATCTTTGGGGTGAAGATGAAGTTAAAAAAGAAACGCGATCAATTATGCAAGAGAGCATGTTAGAAATGAATATTCCCATGCCATTATCATCATTTTCAAAAATTGGTGATAAATATGTCATTTTTGGTGCGCTTTCAGTGAGCTCTTCATTTAGTGATATTGAGCACGAACTTACCGTATTAAGTAATAACGCACTTGACGTTATTAACGATATGAGCGAATTTTTAGTTTAATCCATCAGGAGAAATTTATGAGTATTTTCAAAAAGATAATGACCGCTATTCGTGGTGGAGCCAGTGAATTAGGTGAAACAATTGTCGATGCCAATTCAACCCGAATTTTTGAACAAGAAATACGTGATGCTGAAAATCATTTAACTAAAGCAAAACGTGATTTAACAGGTGTTATGGCACAACAAATGTCAGCAAACCGTGAAGTAGACCGTTTAAAACGTGAAGTTGTTGAGCATGAAGGTTATGCAATGCAAGCAATGGAAAAAGGTGATGAAACATTAGCATTAGCCGTAGCTGAAAAAATTGCAACCTTAGAGAGTGAATTAGCAACCCAGCAACAAGCCCTTGATAGCTTTAGTGGCAGCGCTGATCGTTTAAAAGATCTTGTGAAGAAAAGCGAACGTCAAGTAGCTGAATATAAACGCCAACTTTCGATGGTTAAAACCACTGAAAGCGTGCAAAAAGCAACATCTGCGATTACGGATAACTTTTCATCAAGTAACTCAAAACTGCTTAATGCAAAAGATTCATTAGAACGCATTAAAGCAAAACAGCAAAAATTTGATGATCAAATGAAAGCAGCAGAAGTGTTAGAGTCTGAAAATTCAGATAAATCGCTTGAAGCACAATTAAAAGCAGCGGGTATTGGTGGCGGAAGTGATAACACGGCAAATTCAGTATTAGCTCGCTTAAAAGCAAAACAAAAATAGGAAAAATAAGTACTTATGGTTAATAATCATAACCTTATTTAAGTCAATAAAAACAAGCCTGAAATACTATTTTTCAAGGCTTGTTTTGTGTTTTATATAATCGTTAATGTTAAGTGTTAATAGCATTAAAATATTGAAGGTAAACATGAGCTTTTTCAAAAAAATATTTAACAAATCAGACGACGAAACAAGAAAGTTAACCACTGTTGGTGATTTAAAAATTAATGATATTATTGTGCTTACCGATAGCTTTGCTTTACCAGAAAATCTTCGTAGTCAACAATTTCAGGTTAGCGCAGTAAACAGTTATGAGTTTGAAAATAACACTCAAAGTGAATGGGTGCTTAAAAATAATCAAAATGATCAACTTTACTTAACCCTAGATATTGATGATGAAGTTTACCTCAAATTTTCTCTTGAAATAAATGAACAGACAGTTGAAACCTTATTCAACCTTGATGACTTTGCCGTTATTTTTGATCAAGAAAGCTTTGAACAAGAAAACACTTTTTTAGAACGCCAACAAGAATGTGAGAACACAACTCACTGGACTAGTGAGCAATATCAGCAAGCCATTTTTGCTCAGGTAGGCTTTTTTCACCGTAAAGACCACCGTAGTGAAAATTTATCCGCTTATGAAGGAAAAGATGCAGGCGAGCAATTTGAATTGTACCAATTACTTGATCAAGACCAATCACGAGGTGTTGATGTTGAAGTATGGTCTGACGGCGATACCGATGTATTTTTAACCCTTTATCGCCCTGTCAGCGATATTATTGATATGTATCCAGGTAGTTAATTTATTCACGTTAATAATTTTGGAGATTTATGATGAAAGATAACAAAAAAAATAGTAATAAAGTCAAAGGTGGTTATCTTTTTATTGCCAGTGGTATTGCCTTTATTGCCTCGGCAATGTTAAGTGAGCAGGTTTATTTTTCGGGTGTTGGCATTGCCTTTATTTGTATAGGTGCTGCTTTTATCTCTAAAAACAAAAAACAATCGTAGCGTTAAGCTGAATAGAAATTGAGATAACTATGAGTAGGATGTTATGAGTAGGATGTTATGAGTAGAAAGCTTCCTGAAAAATGGAGTTCATCAATAAAAGCAGTAAAAGCGGTACAAGTCGCTTTTGATATTGATGAAAAAATACAATTTGAAATACGTAAAAAAGCGCTTGAAGCAGGGCTGAGTCCATCAGACCAAATTCGCAGTATATTAGGATTACCCACAAATAGGCGCCCTAAAAGACCACGTTTAACGGTAAGTTTATCTCCAGAAGATTATGAAATACTCGCTGAAAAATACCATCTAGATGCAGAACAACAACTGGAAATTAAACGTAAATTAATGGATGATTTGGTACAACACGTAATTGATGACGAAAAATAACTATTTATGAAAAAATCAACGCCAACAAAAATAAAATCATATTCTGTCGATGAATTTGGTATTAAAAATTACAACACCTTTTATTTACTGATCATCACTTTAATCGTTTTATATAGCATTATTGCCTTACTTGCTCTGCCTTTAGTGCATTTTGAATTAATGGCAAAAAATGCCAACATAACCACCTATAAAGATGCCTTTTGGGCATTACAAATGAGCGCGAGCACAATCGGCTTTGGTGATTTTTATCCAGTAACGCAAGAAGGACGTATGATTATTGCGCTTATGTTTTATATCGGCGTCGGTATGGTTGGTTTTATCGGTGCTCAATTTGTTAATAAATTTGTTGGTTTTTCAGATACTAATATTAAAAATAGAGAATTGCGCTATCAAAACGCCCAAATTCTAAAAAACAATGAACGCCTTGAAAAAAAGGTAGAACACCTGTTAAAGCATTTTGAAATATTAATTGAAGATGAAGAAATACTGATTGCAAAAAACAAAGCCAATAATTAAACCAAACGTGACTATGTCTATGTATTAAATTAATGCCAATAAGGTGTAATACTCATCGCATTTTTTCTTGAACAATCAAGCGCCAACAATAAACTATCAACTTTTGATTCTAACCAGTTATGAATTTTTTCAAATTGCTCACCACTGATACTCGCGAGTTGTTGCTGCAAGGTCAAAAGCGTATGAAGCTCATCCATACCTTGCTTCACGTCTAGCCATGGGTCTCTAAATTCTAATCGTTCACCTTTATCATATAAACTCCCGCACCAACTTCCTGTTAATAAGCTGCGAATAAGTAATTTTTGTTGGCTTAAATATTCCGTCAATGTGAGTTTTTTATTTTGCATTAAACTATTGGTTAATAAGGTTAAATTTCCCTCAAGTTTTTCCTGAGCAAACAAAATCAACTCGTCATTTTTGACTTCTTTAGGGTCGCTTTCAAGTGATAATAATAATTGTGTTAAATTTATAAGGGTCAGGTTAAAGCGTGAAGAATAAAAAATATTAATAACGGTTTCAGGTTCAGGAAATTGGCTTTTTTCAAATTTTAATTGGCTAATCAATTGCTCACTATAGGCTAAGCGTTTTCGATAATTACCCGTTTTGTCAGTTAACTCTTGAAAATACACAGCATTTTCAACCCACGACAGCTCTTTAATCAATTTACTTAAGTCACTACGAATGACTTGGATACTCGTTGGAAGGTGTTCTTCAAACAACCAGAATCCATGGCGGATTAAGGCGAGTAATTCGGTGATTTTAGTTAAAAGTGACAACGAGGGAGCATCACAATAAATTTCTATTATTTTTTGTAATTGAGTTAAAGAAAATTCTATACCAACCGCAAACGATTTTTTAATACTGTATTGATGCTTTAACGGGATAAGTTCAAGACGTGTTATTTTAAAAGTAGACTGAATAGCTGCTTGTTTGTCATGCTGTTGTGCAAATAACGCATAGCCTCGTGCTGCTTTACTTTTTATGCCTGGGCGTAATTGTAAATGCTCGCTTAATAACTTCGCTAAAATAAAAAGATCGCTGGTGTCGCCTTTAACGAGTTCTAACTCTATTTCACATATAGATTCACTTGCGCCGTCAACGGTAATACAACCTAAATCAAAAACCAACTCTATTTGACTACCATTTTCATTTTGAATTAACCATGTAACTCGTTCAAAATCAGTCGAAAATAAGGAAATTAATTGACTTTGTACTTGATTAATTATCACCGCATTTAAGTTTGAACTACCCGGCCAAATTTTAGTTGGAAATAAAGATAAATTAGGAGACTTATTGTCTATAACAACATTATATTCTTGTCGTTGATGTAAACCACCAACGACTTTTCCTGACATTTTAATGGTTTGTTCTATAAAAGTATTATTTGATCTGACACGTAAGCCAATATCATGCTGTCGTAACAGTAAATCACTGCTATCAAAATAGCAGTTTGCTAAACTACCTGTACTTTGACTAAAATTAAAAGATTTTTCATTTAATAACGAAGTGATTTTTTCTACTACATTATCATTAATAATTAAATACTTAAGCTCTATTTCTATAGACATTATCAGTTGCACGAGTCGTTTAGTTAGGGTAGCTTACAAAAGCTCTTGTAGAGAGGCAATGATTTTTATAAAATTTTCCCTAGAGCTTAATTGACTTGATATCAGCAAAGCCCTACTATCTTGTTTTATTTTTTGAAATAGTTAGGTTGTTTAACAATGAGATTTTTCTTCGGTTTATCGAGCACGGTACTTTTTACATTGTCTGTATTATTTTCAACTGCAATAATCGCGCAAGAAAATTCTTTATCCTCCTCAGCCGTAGAAACAGAAAATGCTTTTATTTCCGATGAACTGTTTATTTTCATGCGCAGTGGCGCTGGCACACAATATCGATTATTAGGCAGTATTAATGCAGGTACTCCGATAAGTTTAGTTGGCGAAGCTAAAAATGATTTTCAAGAAATAATAGATGATAAAGGCCGTACCGGTTGGGTTGATGTGAAATTTATTCAAAGAACCCCTGCTTTACGCGCAGTAATTGCTGAATTAAATGCACAATTAGCCAGTAATGATGAAGCCAATAACCTTGCACAAAGCCAATTAGCTGATAGCAAACAACAAATAGATAAACTGTCTGAGAATAACAGCCAATTAAAAAGCCAAGTTAACGCCTTAACGAAACAGCTAAAAAATAGTCAAGAAAAGTTACAACAACAAGAAACTGGTGTAAAAAAAGAGTGGTTTTTTAATGGTGCTATTGTTTTAGGATTTGGCTTAATATTAGGGCTTGTTTTACCAAGATTAGCGGTTCGCCGCCGCAGTTCAATGGAAAGTTGGCAATAAAAACACGTAATGAGAAATTATTTATTTTATATTTCTGAAAATTATTCTTTTAAAATTCTCCGCCCTTTACAAATAGAAATTAATAGACGAGGTGATCAGGTAAAATGGTTTGTTGAAGGAAATCATGTCAAAAAAGAGTATTTCAAAACGGATGAATTATGCTTAAAGACAATTAATGATGTCATTACCTATGATCCTGTTGCCGTTTTTGTTCCTGGAAATTTTGTACCTTCATTTATCCCTGGTTTAAAAATACAAGTTTTTCATGGATTTGTTGGCGGTAAAAGAAGATTAAAAGACAATAAGCTCTACCACTTTATTATTAGGGGGTGTTTTGATTTATATTGTACACATGGCTCTAGCTCTACTCGTAAATTTAAAGAATTAGCTAAAAAATATCAAAATTTTGACGTAGTGGAAACAGGATTTTGCCAAATGGATCCGTATTTTTCTTCCAATAAACAAATTATAAATCAACCATTAAAAACTAATAAAAAAACCACAATACTTTTTAGCTCAACTTTTTCACCCAAAATTACCCAAGCCCCTCTACTATTAAAAACAATTGAACATTTATCTAAAACAACCCCATGGCACTGGCAAGTAACTTTCCACCCAAAAATGGCGCGTGAGATAGTTGAAAGCTATAAAGCAATTCAGCATGCAAATCTTACGTTCATTGAAACAGATAATTTAATTCCTTATATGGAAAATGCCGATTTAATGTTAGCCGACTTTTCATCAATGATAACTGATTTTATTTTACTGAATAAACCTGTAGTTACTTTTAAAAACCCTGAAAACTTACCACATTTAATCAATGTAAATACAGTTGATGGTATTGAAAGTGCGATTAAAGTTGGTTTATCTTATCCTTCTGAATTAATGAAAAAAATCAACCAGTTTAGCCAAGCAACTCACCCATATTTTGATGGTAAATCAAGCTATAGAGTACTTAATACTGTCGAAGAAAAACTCAATAATGCAAACGTTCATAAGAAGAAAAAACCATTAAATATATTTAGGAATCTTAAATTAAGGAAAAAACTATCTTATTGGGATTTTTAAATTTTATTTCAATTACTTCGCGTTAAATTATGTATAATAAATCGAATCAAATTATTAATAATATATATACTATGAAACTGTTTTTCCTTTCTTTTGTTTTTTTGATCAGCTTGTTGTTTAGTTACTCAATTTTTGCCGAACCTTGGATCGACAGCTCAGACATCTACTTAAAAGCGAATATTCAACAATTGGCAGATGCTGGTTTCATTTTAACGCCAACAACAACATATCCGTTAATGTGGAATGACATTATGCGCGATATAAAAAAAATCGACATCAGCAAACTCAATAAAAACCAAAATAAAGCTTATTTTTATATTTATCACCAAGCCAAATTAGCCAAGCACAACTTAACCACCTTAAAAACATCAATAGCAAGTAAAAATAACCGTTTTACCAGCTTTGGTGATTCATTTAGAGACAAGAATAGCATACAAATTGAATCTAGATTTATGATAGATAACTTTGCCGCTAAATTTTCAAATACTTATGTAAGCTCACCTTCAGATGACAAAAAATTTCGCTTTGACGGTAGCTACGTTGCCACTTTTGTAGGTAACTGGGTAATATCATTAGGCAAACAAGATCGTTGGTTTGGCCCAACTTGGGATACGAGTTTTAGTTTGTCAAATAATGCGCGACCAATACCTGCCCTAGCGATCAGTAGGAAATCGGCGATACCATTTCAAATACCATTCACTGAAATAGATATACCGTGGACATTGACTTCTTTTTTTGGAAAAATGGATGACAAACGCATTGTTAACAACACCCTATTGTGGGGTTTTAGAGCCAACTTTAAACCTTTACCAAACTTAGAAATAGGTTTGTCTCGCTTAGCACAATGGGGCGGCGTTGGTCATTCTAAAAACTTATCAACATTTAAAGATGTACTAATTGGTCGCACCAATTGCGGTGTTGATGATTTAATTTGTAATGAAGAGCATCCTAACCCGGCTAATCAGCAAGCGGGATATGATTTTCGCTACTCGTTTAACCTGTTTTCATTACCAATTGCGTTATACGGACAAAAATTTGCCGAAGATGGCAGCCAAGGAAAGTTTAGATACATCACCAAAGCCAATCCACAATTTGGCTTAGATGTTCATTTATCGTTATTTTCTATACCCTCTACAGTATATTTTGAATATGGCGATAGTTTAGCCGACTGCGGCACTCGCGATAACATTGGCGACTGTTACTATGAACATTCAAGTTATGCCACAGGTATGCGTTATAACGGACGAACGATTAGTAATTTATATGATAATGATACCAAAAGTTATGTCTTAGGAATTATTTCACAACTTGATACAAACACTCATATGAGTACAAAATTTCGTTATTTAAAATTAAATTATGACAACAGTGATAAAGCGCCAAATAACCCATTAATCGGGAATCCGCTTACCAGTGTTGCTGAAAATGTAATTATGCTATCAAATAGTCTACGTTATAGTTATCAACAATGGCGCTTTACGCTCGATAGCCAAATAAGCCATTCATCTTTTAAAAGTAAAGCCAATAACAATGAGATTAACCTAGGTTTTACGCTTGAATATAATTTGTAATACCATGGCTAATTTAACAATATTAAAATTAGCAATTGACAAACTTTCAGCAAATAGTTATTAATATACACATTATAAATTTTAAGTTTTAATCACATTAAGAATCACATGACAAAAAACAGCATTAGCCGCATTCAAATTAACCTCCTCCTCGCATTAATTTCGCGCGGACGGTTTGCTATTGCTTAAATTTAAAACTTAACTAAAGAGCTTATAAAACCCGCGCTAAACACGCGGGTTTTTTTATGCCTGCGTAAAAGTAACGTTCAACAAGAGAAAAACAGGTAATTGAAAGGAAAACACATGAGTACCATCAAAGCACAGCAAGACAATGTGATTATTTTTGACACGACACTACGCGATGGCGAACAAGCATTAACGGCGAGTTTATCGGTGCGTGAAAAGTTACAAATTGCCCAATCGCTTGAACGTTTAGGTGTTGATATTATGGAGGTTGGTTTTCCCGTATCATCACCGGGCGATTTTGAATCAGTACAGCAAATCGCCAAAACTATCAAAAACTCTCGTGTTTGTGGCCTAGCTCGTGCTGTTGAAGGTGACATTAAAGCTTGTGCTGATGCTTTGAAAGTCGCCGATCAATTTCGCATTCATACCTTTATCTCAACCTCAGATGTGCATGTGCAACAAAAATTGCGCAAAGAGTTTTCAGATGTTGAAGCAATGGCCGTACACGCCGTGAAATATGCCCGTCAATTTACTGATGATGTTGAATTTTCATGTGAAGATGCCGGCAGAACGCCTATTGATAATTTATGTCGTATGGTAGAAAGTGCTATAAAGGCTGGCGCTACCACTATCAATATTCCAGATACCGTTGGTTATACTTTACCTTTTGAATTTCAAGGTATTATCACGAACTTATTTAATCGTGTACCCAATATCGACAAGGCAATTATTTCTGTGCATTGTCATAACGATTTAGGCTTAGCCGTCGCCAATTCAATGGCAGCAGTACAAGCTGGTGCTCGACAAATTGAATGCACAATTAACGGCATTGGTGAACGTGCGGGTAACTGTTCGTTAGAAGAAGTAGCGATGATAATGAAAACCCGCGAAGCGTTATTAAATGTCTCCACGAATATTAATCATCAAGAAATTGCCCGTACTTCTAAATTAGTCAGTACTTTATGCAATATGCCAGTGCAATTAAATAAAGCAATTGTTGGCGGTAATGCCTTTAGCCATTCTTCTGGTATCCATCAAGACGGCATGTTAAAAGCCAGCAATACTTACGAAATAATGACACCAGAAAGTGTTGGTATTAGCAAAACCAAATTAAATTTAACTTCGCGCAGCGGTCGCCATGTAATCAAACATCGCATGGAAAGTTTAGGTTATCAAGCAAGTGATTACGACTTAGAAAGTTTATATGCCGACTTTTTAGCACTTGCCGACAAAAAAGGCCAAGTATTTGATGATGATTTAGAAGCTCTTGTTTTTAATTTACAGCAACAGAATCAGCAAGAGTATTACACAATTAATACGTCAAATGTACAATCAGGTAGCGGTGATTTTGCTACCGCAAGTATTAAACTATCGTCGGGTTGTGATGAAAACAAAAGCAGCCAAATTGTTTCAGCAACAGGTAATGGCCCAGTAGATGCGCTTTACCGCGCCATTAAACAAGCTGTTGATATTGAATTTGAAGTGAGCGATTATAAAATTTCAAACAAAGGTTCAGGTGAAGACGGTTTAGGACAAGCCGATTTAGTGATCACTTGGCAAGAACGTAATTTTCATGGCTATGGCTTAGAAACTGATGTTATTGAAGCCTCTGCACAAGCCTTAATTCATGCACTAAATAGTATTCGTCGCGCCATGGCCATTGCTGATTTAAAACAAGAAAAAGCAAAAAAAAGCAAAAAAAAAGAAGTAAAGCAGGCTTAAAGGTTAAATATCGAAAAGATGCTGAAAAATAATTCAACATGACAAAAAGATACTAAAACGAGTTCAGCATGACATACTCGTTAGTATCACCGTCATCCTGACGAAGGTCAGGATCTAGTGTCAACATACGCTAAAATTAACAAACAAATTTAATCAAAAATTAACAAAGGTACACAAATCAAATGTCTAACATAGCAATATTAGCGGGCGACGGTATTGGCCCAGAAGTTATGGCCGAGGCGGTTAAAGTATTAGCAACAACTGCTGATAAATTTAATTTTCCCTTAAATTTTAATCATTATGACGTCGGTGGCTGTGCTATTGATAATCACGGAATGGCTTTGCCACAAAGCACTATTGAAGGTTGCGAACAAAGTGATGCTATTTTATTCGGCTCTGTAGGTGGTCCTAAATGGACAAACCTACCGCCAACAGAACAACCAGAGCGCGCATCATTATTGGGATTACGCGGGCATTTTGGCTTATTTTGTAATATGCGCCCTGCTCAACTGCAATCAGCGATGTCATCACTTTCGCCATTACGCTGTGATATTTCACAAACGGGTTTTGACATTTTAGTGATGCGCGAATTAACGGGCGGTATTTATTTTGGTGAGCCCAAAGGACGTCATAACGCAGGGACACCCGAAGAAGCAGGTTTCGATACGATGATTTATTCGCGTGCTGAAATTACGCGTATTGCTAAACTTGCCTTTGAAGCCGCTCTAAAACGTAATAACAAAGTTATTTCGGTAGATAAAGCCAATGTACTAGCAAGTTCAGTTTTATGGCGTGAAGTCGTTATTGACGTTGCTAAAGAATACCCGACGGTTGAATTAGAGCACATGTATGTGGATAACGCAGCAATGCAGTTAGTTAAAAACCCTGCACAGTTTGATGTGATATTATGCGGTAATTTATTTGGTGATATTTTGTCTGACATTTGCGCGATGATCACCGGCAGCATGGGCTTATTGCCGTCGGCAAGCTTAAATGAACAAGGCTTTGGCATGTACGAACCCGCAGGTGGCACCGCACCAGATATTGCAGGAAAAGGTATTGCTAACCCCATTGCCCAAATTTTATCTGCCGCCTTATTATTGCGTTACAGCTTAAACCAAAACGAAGCCGCAACAGCTATTGAAACCGCTGTAGCAAGTGCGTTAGATAACAACATCTTAACAGGTGATCTACTGACACCCGAGCAAAAAGCACAAGGAATACAAGCCGTTTCAACCAGTGAAATGGGCGAACACATTTGTCAATTGATTAAGAACAACAGTTAGGAATAACCACAATGTCCCAAACAGCTAACAACCCCAGCACAACATTATACGACAAGTTATGGCAGCGCCATTTAGTTGAACAAATCGACGGTGAAACACCATTGATTTATGTTGATCGACATTTAATTCATGAAGTCACCTCACCGCAAGCGTTTGCAAATTTAAAATTCCATAATCGCCCTGTTCGCCACCCTGAACGCACGATCGCTACCATGGATCATAATATTTCGACACGTTCAATTGAAATTAATGCCGCCGGCGAAGGTGCCGCTAATCAATTACGTACCTTAGAAAAAAACTGTAAAGAATTTGGTATTGAACTTTTTGGGATGGCACATAAAAATCAAGGTATTGTTCATGTTATTGGCCCTGAATTAGGACTAACTATTCCAGGTACAGTAATTGTATGTGGCGATTCACATACCGCCACCCATGGTGCATTTGGGGCATTAGCTTTTGGTATTGGTACTTCAGAAGTAGAACATGTTTTTGCCACCCAAACACTACGTCAAACCAAAGCTAAAACCATGAAAATAGAAGTGAACGGTAATGTTGGTACGGGTATTAGTGCAAAAGACATTATTTTAGCAATCATTGGCGTTACTGGCAGTGCGGGTGCAACAGGTTATGTCGTTGAATATACAGGTGAAGCTATTCGTGCATTAAGCATGGAAGAGCGTATGACCGTGTGTAATATGAGTATTGAGTTTGGTGCCAAAGCCGGATTAATAGCCCCTGATGAAACCACTATTGCTTATGTTGAAGGACGAGAGTACGCGCCTAAAGGTGATAAATGGCTACAAGCGGTTAGTGATTGGAAAACACTAAAATCAGATGATAATGCTGTGTTTGACACTGTGATCACCTTAAATGCAAAAGATATAAAAGCCCAAGTAACATGGGGAACCACACCAGGCCAAGTAACCTCAGTAGACAGTACTGTGCCTTCACCAGATGATTTTACCGATGCAGTTGAAAAAGAATCTTGCGCGGCCGCTTTAAAATATATGGATTTAACCGCTGGCACAAAAATTACTGATATTACTGTCAATAAAGTTTTTATTGGTTCATGTACAAACTCACGCATTGAAGATTTACGCGCAGCAGCAGGTGTTGTTTCAAAATATGCAACTCAAGGTCAAAAAGTTTCAAGTAGTGTTGATGCGATCATTGTACCCGGCTCTTATCGTGTAAAAGAACAAGCCGAAAAAGAAGGTTTATCGCAAATATTTATTGATGCTGGATTTGAATGGCGATTACCAGGTTGTTCAATGTGCTTAGGTATGAATGACGATGTGCTAGCTGAGGGCGATCGCTGTGCTTCAACCAGTAATCGTAATTTTGAAGGTCGTCAAGGTCGCGGTAGTCGCACTCATTTGGTAAGCCCTGAAATGGCAGCAGCTACGGCAATTGAAGGTCATTTTGTTGATTTAAACTCTTCAGCATTAATTTAAAGGAACAGCTCATGGAAAAATTTACCACACATACTGGCTTGGTTGCGCCATTAGATATTGCTAATGTCGACACCGACCAAATAATCCCCAAGCAGTTTTTACAAAAAACTACCCGTACGGGTTTTGGTCAACATTTATTTCACGATAGTCGTTTTTTAGATAATGCAGGCCTACAACCTAATCCTGATTTCATCTTAAACAAAGCCGCATATAAAGGGGCAAGTATTTTATTAACGCGTGAAAATTTTGGCTGCGGCTCAAGCCGAGAACATGCTCCTTGGGCGCTTGAAGATTTTGGTTTTAAAGTCATTATTGCACCAAGTTTTGCGGATATTTTTTATGGCAACTGTATCAATATTGGCTTACTACCGATTAAATTACCTGAACAGAAAATTAACGAATTATTTGCTAAAGCAGCGTCAGGTACTTTAACGTTAACGATTAATTTACCAATGAATACTTTAAGTATAAAAACTGTTAATAATGAAGAAACTGTCTATACTTTCAGTTTAGATAGCTTTCATCAATATTGTTTAGAACAAGGTATCGATAGTGTCGGCTGGACGTTAAATAAATTAGATAAAATTAAAGCATTCGAAGCAAAAATGCCATCGTGGCAATAGCTTCTACACCGTTTTAATTCTGGTGTTAATTTAGGTTTTAAATAAGTAATTACCTTAGCTGTTATATCACTTTAATAACAGTTAAGGTACTGTATTTAACGGTAGCATGATGACTGTATTAAGTCTTAAAATGGTAATAATGTCATGAACACCTCAAAAAAAACACGTCAGGAGATCCCTCTTAAGCAGTTAAAACCTGGTATGTATGTCATTGAAATAATAAGAACCTCAAGTGATATAAAAATAAAATCTGAAGGTTACATTGTACATACCAGTACTTTAGATAAATTAGCACAAGCAGGTATTAATCGCGTAATTGTTGACCCTTCAAGAGAGAAAAAAACTGATAAAATCGACCGTATTTTACCCGTAGAATCTAAAAAAACACAAACGAAAAAAAAGACGTCAGAAAAAAAAATACCACTTGATGAGGAAATGAATAAAGCTAAAACCTTATACAATGACGCAAAATTACTACAAGAAAAAATCCTCACCAATATTACCCAAGGTAAAGTAATTAATGTTAGCGAAGTGAAAAATAGTACCGATAGCATGGTCGAGTCAATTTTTCGTAATCAAGATGCGCTGTCATGCATGTCCAGATTACGTTTCAAAGATAAATACTTAATTGAGCATTCACTTAATGTGTCTATTTTAATGAGTATTTTTGCCAAACATTTAAATATTGATAAGAAAATTATCGAACAACTCGCCCTCGGTGCCTTTTTACATGACATAGGAAAAACTTTAGTTGCAGATCATATTTTAAATAAGCAAGGTAGGTTTACTCCCGATGAATATGAGCAAATGAAGGAGCATGTTAACTTAGGCATTAAAGTGCTTGAACAAACACCTGATATATCAGCCATTGCCTTAAGCATAGTACAACAACATCATGAGCGTCTCGATGGAAGTGGCTACCCTAAACAAAGTCAAGCTGACGATATTAGCCAATACGGACGAATGATTGCCATTGTCGATAGTTATGATGCGATGACCGCCGATCGCGAATATAAAAAGGGAATACATCCCATTAAAGCGTTTAAAATATTGCTGTACGAGGCTGAGTCTGGTTATGATGAAAGTTTGGTCGAACAATTTATTCAATGTATAGGCGTTTATCCCGTAGGTACTTTAGTAAAATTAAATTCAGGGAAATTAGGATTGATTAGCCAACTAAATAAAAGCAGGCCGTTACGGCCTTTCGTTAGGGTGTTTTATAGTACCCGATTAAATCAAGCCATTGCGATGGAAGAAATTGATTTAAGCCAATCTAAACATAAAGATCAAATTGATCATTGCATCAAACCAGAAGACTTCAAACTCGATTTAGTGAAATTTTTTCAACAAGCATTCTGGAATTAATAACTAGTTAAAAGTTACCAAGAAGAAAGTGCTGGCATGCTAAACTCTTCGCCCTTAAAGTTTAATATAACTTGTTGGGGTAATATTTTTTCTAACACGACGTTTTTGGCAATAGTATTACCTTCATAAGCATCTTTACCATTAACACGTACCCAGCCTTTGCCGTTACTTGCAAAAATATGCATTTCAAATTTCATTGTTGGTAACGCCTTTTGCAACCAAGCAGGCATTTCTGACAAAGCCTTTACATGCTCATTTACAACAACTGCATCAGCTAAAGCAGCATCATTTTCTGATTCAGTTTCATTAATCGCCTCTTGAAAATTTTGCAATAATTTATCAGAAACACCCTCTTCTGATTTTACCGTATATTGTCTAATTTTTTCACTTGGAATACCGTCTTCAAGTTGCTGACGATACTCTTCACTCTTATAACCTAAAATCAACGGTTTTCCAGTTGTTTTTTCACTAATTTTCTGATTAAAGGCATCCTGAGTAATAACGTTCCGACTTAACAAAGCCTTAGGCAATTGCTTTTGTTGTTGAACACTTGTTATATCTTTCGGAAAGCTTTTAGTTTGAGCCACTTCAGGCTGTTCTTTTTTAACAGGTGGCAGCGTAATTGGTGACGATTTTTCTTGTGGAGATTGTTGAGATGAAATTTTTTCGGGAATAAACGTATTATTTTGTTGTAGAAAATTTACATGTTGTCCCCACCAAATACCGCCGCCAAGTACCGCAGTAAGTGTCATTATTGACGCAGCAATTTTTATCGGTGTTTTATGCCAAAAACCTATTGGTTGATATTCTTCGCCCAATGCTTCTGCAGACGCTTTAATCACTGTTTTTCTGTCAACTATCGATTTATTTTCACCGTAGGCTATCCACAAACTTCGATCACACAGTAAATTAATTAATCTTGGAATACCTTGAGATAACTGATGAATTATTGTTGTAGCACCTTTATCAAATACTTCCCGATAACAATCAGCCACCGACAAACGATGCTGTATATATTGAATCACTTCTTGTTTATTAAGTGGCATTAAATGATAGCGTGCGGTAATGCGTTGTGCGAGTTGCCTTAAATCTCTGCGTTGTAATAATTGCTGTAGTTCTGGCTGACCAATTAAAATAACTTGAAGTAACTTTTTTTTATTTGTTTCTAAATTGGTTAACAATCTCAATTGTTCTAATACTTCAGCTTGAAGATGCTGTGCCTCATCGATAATTAATAAGGTATTAATATTAGCTTTATGATTTTTAAGTAGTTTTTCTTGGATTTTGTCAGTGAGTGTTTTTAACGTTGCGCCTGTTTTTCGATAACGTATTTTTAACTCATCACAAAGTGTGGCTAATAGTTCTTGACTAGACAAAGTAGGATTAAGAATAAATGCTGTTTGCGTGTTTTCTGGTAATTGCGCCATTAAACGTCGGCTAATTGTCGTTTTACCCGTACCTACCTCCCCCGTTAATAAGACAAAACCGCCCGTGGTACCTAATCCATAAGTAAGGTGTGACAAGGCTTCCCGATGACGATCACTCATAAATAAATAATCTGGATCAGGTGCAATAGAAAAGGGTAAATCACTTAAAGCAAAATAACTTGTATACATAAGCCAACTTGAAAAAACAAAAAAAACTAACTCATTATTCCACTTAGCCTCGTCAGTGTAAAATATGAAATCATCTTATGATAAACTTTACTTCAGTCTACTTGTTATTTGTTAATTTATTATGTTTACACCCTATCAAAATTTACCGCTTACTATCTACCTTGTTGGCGGCGCGGTTCGCGATATATTGTTAAAACGTACAGTAAAAGATTATGATTTTTTAGTGGTTGGAGCAACAAGTGAACAAATGTTATCGCTAGGCTTTACCTTAGTTGGTAATGACTTTCCTGTTTTTTTACATCCCAAAACAAAAGCTGAATTTGCACTAGCGCGTACCGAGCGCAAACAAGGCAAAGGGTATACTGGTTTTACTTGTTATGCTGAGCCTGACGTTACCATTGAAGAAGATTTATTACGTCGAGACTTAACCGTTAATGCGATGGCAATGTCGAGAGATGGCACCATTATCGATCCTTATGGTGGTAAACAAGATTTACACGATAAAATACTTCGCCATGTTTCACCCGCTTTTACAGAAGATCCGCTACGAGTTTTACGTGTTGCTCGTTTTGCTGCGCGCTATCACCATTTAGGCTTCCATGTTGCCCGTGAAACAAATCAATTGATGAATAAAATAGCAAATAGTGGTGAATTAGCTAGCTTAACAGCAGAACGACTCTGGCAAGAAATGAGTCAAAGTTTAATCGACAAAAACGCTGAGGTATTTTTTCAAGTGTTGCGTGATTGCCAAGCATTAAAGCATCTATGGAAAGAATTAGATGATTTATGGGGCATCCCTAATCCACCCAAATGGCATCCTGAAATATGTAGTGGTATCCACACCATGATGGTATTACAACAAGCCAGCTTACTTACGCCTGATGGTGGTGAGAGCTTAGCCGTTCGTTTTGCCGCACTTTGTCATGATTTAGGAAAAGGCTTAACACCCGAAGGAAATCACCCTAGCCATCAAGGTCATGAAAAATCTGGTTTAGCTTTAGTCGAAAAAGCTTGCTTGCAGTTTAAGGTGCCTAATAAAATTAAACAATTAGCATTGCTTGTGTGTGAATATCACCTGCATTCCCATAAAGCGTTTGAACTAAAAGCAAGCTCTATCTTAAAACTATTTAATGCCCTTGATATTTGGCGAAATCCCAATCAATTAAATGATTTTTTATTAAGTTGCGAAGCAGATTTTCGTGGTCGCTTAGGATTAGAAAATAGCCCTTATCCCCAAGCAAAATATTTGAGTGATTGTGCACATGCAGCACTAGAAGTGAGTGCTAAAAAATTTGTTGAACAAGGTTTAAAAGGTAATGAAATTAAAGAAGCAATGTCAAAAATGCGTTTAAAAGTTATAAATCAAATTAAAAGTCAGCTAGATACTGAAACGATTTCAGTATAACAGGAAAGTTTAATTTTATGTCATCCTAACGAAGGTCAGGATCTACCCTCCTCGCTTTATAAACTTCCCGCGTAAATTCCAAAAAATTAACCATAAAAAAAACACCGCTCAATTTTCATTGAACGGTGTTTTACCATTTAAAATTAAATTAGTTTAAAAGTTATACGTTGCTTTTACGTAGTAGAAACCACCATTATAATCAAATGGGCCACTTTCATAATATTTAGCACCTAATTCACCATAGGCTTGAGAATTAAGTTTCTCAGCTTTTTTATCAAGTAAATTATTTGCGCCAGCACTTAAGGTGATACTGTCACTAACAAAGTAACTCACTTGAGCATCTAAAGTTACTGCAGAGCTTGCATCACCAGAACCCCAATCAGATGTATCATCCGCATGTGTGGCATAATAAGTACCGTAATAATTGGTACGAATAAAGGCACTAACTTTTTCCCAACTCTGCGATATAGTAAAAGTTGCACGATGATGAGGAATACCATCTTCTAAACGATGCACTTTACCTAAATTAACTGTTTCCGGGTTAAATTTATCAACATTGGTATCGTTCCAGTTATAAGCTAGGCTATATTGTGTGTCACCACCCATTAATTCCATACCATAATTGGCGACAATGTCTAAACCTTGCGTAGTGGTATCAAAATCGTTGGCAAAATAGGTTACCGCAGAAATCAACTCAGGATTTTGTACACCTTTTGCACGAAGCGCGTCATAGTCAGCTGGGTTAACGGTAATTTGACTTGATTGTGCAATACGATCGCTTACTTTAATGTTGTAATAATCAGCCGTAAAGAAGAAGCCATTATTCTCATAAACCATACCGAATGAATAGCTTTTAGACTTTTCTGGCGTTAATTCTTTACCGCCATAAAATGCAGATAAGGGAGCTGTTGGCGGCGCTGTAAATGTTTGGATTAAGTCGCCACCTACAATAGAAGTTTGCGTATTAACCACATTGGCTTGACCAACCGTTGGCGCTCTAAAACCGGTACTAAGCGCACCACGGAATGACAATTCATCCGTTAGAGAATATTGCGCAGTTAATTTATAGTTCAAAGTATTACCGAATGAAGAGAAATCTTCATAACGTAAGGCTGCACCAACCATAAACTTATCTGAAAAATACGTTTCAGTATCAATATATGCTGCATAACTACGACGTGTATTAGTACCTTGTGATTCAGGACCAAATCCCTTAAAACCATGTGAACCAATCGCAAAGCCTTGGTCAGCTAAAGGACCCGCTTTCCATGAAGCTTCGTCGCCAGAGATAATTTGAAAGCTTTCTTCACGCCACTCTATGCCACCCGCAACATTCATTGGTTCTTCTAAACCTACATCAACACCTTTTACTAAATCAGCGTTAAAGGTTTTTTCAAGTTGAATATAACTACCTGTTTGAAATTTATGGTCAGCAGGTTGATCGGCACCTAATGATGGGTTAACTGTATTGCTTAAAAAGAAGGTTGAAGCATTACGACCAACAGAAGCACTTACATCGTATAAGGCCTCATCTAAGAAACCACCTTTTATTTCGCCTTTAGTACCCGCAGTTAGGGCTGTATCAACAATGTTGCCACCAAATTGCGGGGTATAACCACCGGGGAACATTTCATTAAATGCAAAACAATTTTGCCCCACGGCAGTACTATTATCTGCGATTAAGCCATAATCGGCTTGATTTAAAACATTGCTAGTACCATCTTCATTAACAACAATAGGAATAGTAGGGCAATCAATACCCTGCCCTACACCATCGAGATCACCTACCAATAACGTCGCACCGTCATCAACCGAGAAAACATTACCGCGGTTATGCGGATTACGGTAATAAAAACCGCCAGTTACATCACGTTCAGAATAGTTACCGAACATGTAAAATTCTTTATCGTTACCTAAATCAAGACCAATGTTACCAAAAACAGTTATATCGTCTTTAATTTCTGGGTTACCCCAAATTTGAGCCGGATCTTGAATTGAAGTATTGCCTGCAGCAGCTATACCAGCCGCATCTGGACGTTGTATACTACGACTGGTTGCATCGGCATTTTTATATTGAAAGCTAAAATTAGCAAAACCATTTTCAGTAAACGGCATACCCATATTACCGTCGATTACTGTTGAAGCACCATCACCTTCATAAAACTCACCCGTTTTAACAGACAATGAACCGCCATCAGCATCATTTTTTAAAACAAAATTCATTACACCTGCAATGGCATCAGAACCATATTGCGCAGCTGCACCGTCACGTAAAACTTCAACTTGCTTTAATGCAACACTTGGGATCACTGAAACATCAGGGCCTTGCGCACCATCGTTAACACCACCACCTTGGAAAGCAATAACTGAGGCACGATGACGACGTTTACCATTAACCAATATCAGCGTGCTGTCTGAAGATAAACCACGTAAGTTTACAGGGCGAATTAACGTTGCTGCATCACTAATAGGTTGTGCGCGCACGTTAAATGATGGTACAGCGGCAGCAACTTGATCCAACATATCACTAGAACCTGAGCGACCTAATTCATCACCACCAATTAAATCTACAGGTACTGGAGAATCAGCAATTGAACGTGGTGCAGCGCGAGAGCCTACAACCACTATTTTTTCAACATCTTTATCTTTTTTTACTGCGGCATCATCTGCGGCGTAAGCGTGCGTTGTACCTAGAGCAGCAGCTATAGCAAAAGCTAGCGTGCCTGTACGAAATTTATTAGACATGTTATTTCCTTCCCAAACTTTACAAATAAGTATGAATTGATGTGCTATTTTATTGATGATTTTTATCATCTTAGTTAATAGACTATTTAGTTATAGAACAGCTTAGTATTTATTACAAGGGGTAAAAATGTATGCTTTTATGACAAAACACCCAACGATTTAAATGAAACTGCATAATTATTTAAGAGTCAAAAAATATCAAACTTATCAAGACACTAATAAATACAATGACTCTAGACAATTCTTTTAAATTTTTTATGCGAAATTTTTCGTAGTTTAATTCATATAAAAAATCAAATTTAATTCGAATTTTTATTAAAATTAAATTGAACTTTTTTGAACTATTATTGACAACATTAATAACGAAATCATATAGTGGATTTTTATATCTTACTTACCAATATGATTTTATTGCTTTTTAGTTAGATAATTTGCATCGATACACTAATAGTTATCATTATCAATATTTCAGCAAACATAATCAGATATGTTTAATCACAAGAAGCATAACAAGCACCATTCTTTACTCTTTAGTTAACAACGCACTAAAAAATGTAAAGGCCGTATTAATAGATACTAGCCCAATGTTGCTAACCGCTTAATCCCGAAAATTATATCAAGTTATTTATCCCTAAAATACTTGTAAAACTTCTTGTTGAGCCACAGTTACCACAGTCATAGATTGGCATGACTCCTTTTTTTACTAAAACGGGTTGACAAGCAATAAAATGAAAAATAGCCTTTTTTTCACAACTTGGACAAATAGACTCTATTTCATTCGGTATTGTTTGAGTATCAATGAGTGCTGAAAATATTGAGCTAATGTCCTCTAATGCTAATTCCTTTTGTGTATTAGCATCGATAACAATACAAACGCCTACTCGATAGAGTGATGGCGATATTTTTCTACAACTTCTCACTTCGGCTATTAAGTTTTCATTTTCCTGCTCGTTAATTTTTTCAAATTGTATAACCAGTTTTTCACCAATTTTCATAACAAAATCGATGTCAAATGCTAGTCCAGACAAGCTAAGGTCAATAGCACTCGCTTGATAAATACACTCAGCAAGATTATCAATGCAGCTATCATTTACGGCTGAATATAGTAAAGGCATATTAATACAGGGATAACGAGCTTCCTTGCGGCGTTCAATTATTGTATTCATGCTTGACCCTTTATTTAATTTGAATTGTTAACATTAAAATACTCATTGTGTGAGCATGCTAACCTTCAGTATTCACCCCTGATCACACTATTAATGACATCAGCCAATTTGAAATTATCCGTTTTAGATTTCATTAATACAGCACTCACTTTTTTAGCATCTTCCGCTGACACTTCATTTGCAGAAAAAATTACGACTTTGGGTGGATGAACATTACGTTCTATATCCCCTAAAATATCTAACCCTGATCCATCAGGAAGGCCTATATCTAACAGCACCATATCAAACTCTTCTTCTTTTAAACATTTCCTTGCTTTAGCGACCGTTGTTGCCCAACTTATTTTACAGTGATCTTGCAGCATAACACTCACAACTTTATGAATGTCACTGTCATCTTCCACGTGTAATATTTTAGGGACTTTACCTGACGCAGCAGCCATTTTTACCGCGTCAATTAAACGATTTTGATCAATAGGTTTTTGTAACCAATCAACAACGCCCATAGCGCTACCATTTAATTTTCGCTTAGTTTTATCTGCTTTAACCGACACAACAACAACGGGAATATCATGGGTATCCTCAAAACGTCTCATTCTTTCTAAAAACTGAATACCATCTTCACCGGGTAAAACTAAATCTAACGTGATTGCTTTGTAAAAATTAGGGTTATCTGCAAGTTTTTGTCTTGCCTCAATAGCATCATAGGCGATATGGCTATTATATCCAGCTTCAGCAAGCATTCTTTGTATTAATGCCGCAATATCGTGATCATCTTCCACAATAAGAACATAAGGTTGTTGTTTACGACTTGATGAAAAATCTTTATCAGTATTATCTGTAATATCGATATTATCCGCGATATTAATCTTAATATCGGCAGGCAAATCGATATAAAAGGTTGAACCTATTCCCTCTTTACTTACAAACCCTATTTCTCCACCCATTTTTTCTATTATAGTTTTTGAAATACTCAAACCTAAACCTGTTCCACCTTTCTTTCGGGTATCAGATGAGTCGGATTGAGTAAACTTATCAAATAACTTCGCTTGAAAGCTTTCAGGGATACCGACACCATGATCGGTGACTGCAACACGAACATTTTTACGACGATATGAAACAACTATTTCAATAGTATCGTTACTCGATGAAAACTTAGCCGCATTAGATAACAGGTTGGCCATAACTTGATGAAAACGATCTTCATCAACATAGACTAAAATATCACTAACATCTTCTACAATATTAAAAACCACATTGTGTTGTTCTGCATAAGCCGTATTTTCTTCAACTACTCGTTTAATTATTTTCATTAATTCATGGCTATGAAATTTAAAGGTAAGCTCGCCTGATTCTATTTTTTGAATATCTAATATATCGTTAATTAAAAGTAATAATCGTTCCGTGTTATTGCCCGCAATTCTTAATAGTTCCTTCGCTTTTTCTGGTAATTCTCCAACAGCACCACCGCTGATTAAACCAAGCGATCCGCGAATAGAGGTAAGCGGTGTGCGCAGTTCATGGCTCACTGTTGATATAAATTCATTTTTCATTTTGTCCATTTGCTTACGTTCGGTAATATCACGTAAAATACCAACAAAACCAGTAAAATTATTACTTGCCATTGAAGTAACATTTAATTCCAAAGGAAATAAACTACCATCCTTGCGTAAACCTTCTAGATCTCTTGCTTTATTAATGATTCTAGAACCATTTAAGCTAGAATTATCAGTATAACCGTGATGTACATCACGCTCACTTTCTGGCATCAACATTGAGACATTATTACCAATAACTTCATTTGCACTATAACCAAAAATAATTTCTGCCGCCGGATTAAAACTAGCAATTAAGCCACGACGGTCGATTGTAATAATTGCATCTGCAATGGTTTCTAATATAGCGCGCTGTTTTTCTTCACTTTTTTCAAGAGAACTGGTGCGCTCATGTACAATATTTTCTAGCCTGTCGTTCAGTTCATTCGACTTTTTTTGCGTTAAATCTATTTTCTTTATCATGGATAAAAAGGAACGTGCCATCATCCCTATTTCATCTTGTTTATTTGTGAGCTCACTTACATCAACGTTTTTATTTTCTCCGTGCTGATTCATCATTTCAGTTATCTGTTTAATAGGACGAAACAGTTTGAACGAAAGCATTATCGCAAAAATCATCACAATGAATGCTAGCCCTATTGTGATATATAATACCTGATTTAAAACGCTCGACTCCTGAGCAACAATACTATCGTATGGTTGACTTATAGCTACACCAATAAAGCGCTCTTTATGTACAGGATCAATAAAAACCTTACTAAAATTAACTTGCTGAAAGCCATCATCTTCATCGGGTGATAAAACAGTATTCTCATCCTTGCTGTTAGGTGAATATAACGGCGCTAAGGAAGGAATATCGTCTTGAATTCGATAATTAGTTCCTAAATCAAAACCATAAGCTTTGTTTTTATCAGGATGTAATAGGTACCCCCCCCTATCATTGGTAATATAAATTTTCCGACCACTTTTTTGAATGACCTGTTGAATATTTTTTAGTTCATGGGATATTTCTGCTGTAATTAAAATTAACCCTGAAAGTTGTCCATTTAAATCATTAAACACAGGTGTGCTTGTTCGCAAAACTTCAAGATGTGGCACGGTTATTTTGCCAAACTCTCGATTTAAGTTTATTTCTGACAAATACACTTCATCTCTTGCTAATTTAAGTGTTTCAATTACGTAGGTACGTTTTGCTTTACTTTGAAGAGAGTCATTGTTAATTGCTTCAATTTTATTGTTTTCTCGGCCAACCACAACACGCTCTTGTCCTTGGTTATCAATAAAACGAATTTTAAGGTAAGACGGTTCACTTTTTAGCATACCTGAAAAAATAGATTGTAATGCTAAGATGCTTTGCTGGTATTCTGAAGTTTTAGCTCCTTCCGTGTTAGCTATTATTTGTTGTAATAACTGCTGAACAGGTGAAATATTGGCTAAAAAGTTCACATCGCGTTTTTGTGAGCCCGTATGGGCTAATAACCTACTGCTAGCATATTTTATTTCATCCGAAATATCTTCAACCGCTTGTGCTAGTAATAGGTTTGTACTTTTTACATAAAATAGCCCACCAGATAAGCTAACACTAACAACAACTAAAAAAACCGCTGTTAAACTGATTTTATGGACAAGTGATATTTTCATAATCTACGGCTCCCTTTTTACCTATTATCGCAATAATAATTGAAGCCGACTCGGTCAAACTTGACAACATTATTAACTACATTGATATAGATGTATTTTTATATTTTTTATAATCGAAATATCAATATATTAGAGCGAATTATCGTTCCATATTGTTTTAATTTGCTCAGACAAGGTCATGGGATCAAATGGCTTAGCAATTACATCTAACGCGCCAATGGCTTTTATTCCAGTCACTTCATCTGGCTGTACCTTAGCAGTCATAAAAATGGCTGGCTTACTTTTTATTTCGGGGATTTGCCATAACGCATTCAACGTGGTTGGTCCATCCATACCTGGCATCATTACATCGAGTAATAATAGATCAGGTGAAAACTCAACCACTTTAGTAAGTGCCTCTTCACCTGAACTACACACAAGTAATTCAAAGTTACCTACCGCCTCTAAGGCTATTTTTGCTACCGCTTGTATATCTGGTTCGTCTTCTACATATAAAATACGTTTAAGTTCTGACACTTATTATTACTCCTTGCTCTCTGTATATTTTTCTACAATTTGGGTTAATTCTGGCAACAATGTAACAAAATGCTCAACTAAGGTTGGGTCAAAGTGAACACCACTTTCAGACTGAATATAATTACTCGCTTTTTCAATAGACCAAGCTTTTTTATAAGGCCTTTCAGAGGTTAACGCATCAAAAACATCAGCCAATGCGGTTATACGCCCCATTAAAGGAATAGCGTCTCCTTTCAACCCTTTGGGATAACCGCTGCCATTCCATTTTTCATGATGACTTATTGCAATTTCTTTTGCCATAAGGATTAAATCAGAATCGTCATCAGAAAAAACATCATGGCCAATTGCTGAATGTGTTTTCATTATTTCCCACTCGTTAGCATCAAGCTTTCCGGGCTTTAATAATATGTGATCAGGTATACCAATTTTACCAATATCATGCATAGGGGCAGCATTAAGTAATAGATCGCATTGAGATTTATCTAAGCCAATTGACTGAGCAATTAAAATCGCCATTTTACTCATTCGAATAACATGTAAACCGGTTTCATTATCACGATACTCAGCAGCCCGCCCTAAATGGCGAACAATTTGTAAACGAGTTTCTGCTATTTCTTTGGTGCGCTGCTCAACGTTATATTCTAGAATTTCATTTTGATGCTGCATAAATTTATGCGCCATTTGAACTTCCAGCATATTACGAACTCTAGAAAGTAACTCCCCTGTATCGAAAGGTTTCGTGACATAATCTCGTGCACCACTATCTAATGCACGTTGCTTAAATTCTTGCATGTGCTGCGCGGTTAAAACAATAATTGGTGGTAGCGAATTATGAGTAAATTCATTCAACTGCTGCATAACGCCAAAACCGTCAAGTACAGGCATATTAATATCTAATAATATCAGATCACTTTTATGCTCTTGGTACAACGGTAAAACTTGACATGGGTCTTGAGTACAAATAACGTTTGAATAGCCGGCAATATCTAATAATTTAGATAATAAAGTTACATTGGCTAACTCGTCATCAACAACAAGAATGCTCAAATCAAGCAAGTTAGTGTTTATTCTGTTATTATTTTCAGTCATTTACTTTCCATTTTAACAATGCCACATTTTTCTAATTTTATTCTAATTATTTATTGTTATTTGCATTTTCTAATTCGCTTAAAACTGTTGACATAAGCTTATTAATATCAATAGGTTTGGTTATATATTCATTAAACCCTGCTTCGATTCCTCTTTCAATATCTTTCGGCATGGCATTGGCGCTAATTGCCACAACAGGTATGTTCTTTAATGCTTTATTGTTCTGCAAGCGTTGTAAAACTTCAAAACCACTCATACCGGGTAAATTAATATCTAAAAGAATTAAGTCGGGCAAATGCTTTGATACTAATTCGAGCCCTTTTATTGGCTCATTCGCTGTTAATAAATGAATATGAGGTTGGCTCAACATTAACTGTGAAACTAAACGTAAATTGGCTTGGTTATCTTCTATATAAAGCACTTTTTTATTGTTAATATCTTTGGGTATTTCAAGTCCAACTTTAGCTACCTTACTAACTTCATCTTTTTTACTCGCGTCACTTGAATGCTCAGGTAACTCTATCCAAAAAGTACTGCCTGTTCCCACATGGCTTTCCACGCCGATTTTTCCGCCCATTAGCTCCACAATATTTTTGGTGATCACCAAACCAATGCCAGTGCCTTCTATTTCTGTTTGTTCTGCACTTAACCTGCTGAAGGGTCTAAATAATTGTGCTTGCTGTTCTGTCGACAAACCTTTACCTGTATCACGAACCTCAATGCGGATCTGATTATCATTAGTCGATGCATAAGAAACCGTAATACATCCATTCTCACAATTATATTTAACCGCATTACTGAGTAAATTCAGTAACACTTGCTTTAACCTAGTTATGTCTGCTTGCACTGTTTCAACTTGTTGCACAAGCTGAGACATGTCTATTTTTGTATTATGTTTATACAATTCAATGGTAATACCTTGCTGTTGCGCCAAGGGTATTATCATTTGTAACGACTGGCTAATCGCATCACCTACCAATACATTTTCCATGGTTAGATCTATGTTACCTGATTCTATTTTAGACAGATCGAGCACTTCATTAATTAAGCCAAGGAGATGTTGTCCCCCATTTAAAATTTCATTAACATTTTCTGTTTGCGATGTATTTAATGGCGAACGATTATCTATTTTTAAAAGTTGCCCAAAGCCCAAAATTGCATTTAAAGGCGTTCGTAATTCATGGCTCATACTCGCTAAAAATTCTGATTTGGCTTTATTAGCATTATCGGCATCTTGCCTAGCATCAATTAAGCTTTGTTCCATTTTCTTTCGTAAAGATATGTCACTATGTATACCAATCATTCTAATAGGTTCGCCTTCACTTGAACGACCAACAACGGTACCTCGACACAAAACCCATTTATAACGTTTATCTTTACAACGTAAGCGCACCTCAACGGAATAAATATTAATAGTATTACTTAAATAGTCTTGTAGGGTTTTTTGTACCCTTTCGATGTCATCTGGGTGTACACTAGCTATCCATCCATCAACACTTGTCTCTAACTCTCCCTTTTTATAACCTAACATGCCTTCATAATTGCCAGAAAACAGCATTTCTCCTGTTAATATATTCCAATCCCAAATACCGTCTCCTGCACCTTCGATTGCAAATGAAAAGCGCTGTTCAATTTCTACTAATGAAGTTATATTGGTACGCGCTGAAACATATTTATAGGGTTTGCCATCATCATCCAAAAAAGGCACGATGGTCGATTCAGTCCAATAATTTTTACCTTGCTTACTTTTATTACAGAATATACCGTTCCAAACCTCTCCTGAGGAAATGGTTGCCCACATTTCATTATAAAATCTTTTCGAGTGTAACCCTGACTTAAGTATACTGTGTTGTTGACCAATTAATTCTTTACGGCTATAGCCACTTACATCGCAAAATTTATTATTAACATCGGTTATTTTTCCTGAGGCATCGGCAGTACTAGAAATTACATGCTGATCCATGGTAATGGTTTGAAATTTACTTTCTCTGAGAGCATTTTGTAAATCATTGTTAAGACGATTAGTTCTGCGCGCTCGTTTTGCTCTAGCTGAAATAGCTGAAATTAAGTGATTAGCCTCTACCGGCTTCATTAAAAAATCATCGCCGCCTAAATCCATGGCAGCTAACTGTACATTAAGATCGGATTCTGCAGATAAAAACATGATAGGCATCATCGCCCAAGCGTCATCTTGTCTGATAACTTGCGCTAATTCAGGGCCTGAGCATTCAGGCATGTAAACATCCATCACCGTTATATCAGGTTGAAACTTAGCTAATTCCGTTAAACCATGTATTGGATTTGACAACGCTTTAACCACCATGCCTGCCCCACTCAGTGCCGCCGTATAATAATTAAGCGATACTTCGTCATCATCAATTAATAGCACTCTATAAGGCTTGGTTGCTACTTTCGCTGTTAAACCATCGAGTGTTTGTACTAATTTTCTTATTTCAATTGGTTTGCGAAAATATCGGCGAGCACCTGCTCTTGCAGCAGCCAGACGAGCTTCAAGATCGTCCCGTACAGAAATAAATATTACCGGAGGAAATTCTTCTAGTTTTTCTTGTAGTCTTGATATTACTTCTGTTCCAGCAATATGACCTTCTTGAAAAACCACATCCATAATAATAACGGCAGGAATTTCTTTTTCGAAAGCCTGTTCAAAATCTTTAAGCCGTGAAAAGCTTCTAACTTCATACTCTTCATCTTCAAGTTTTGTTACCAAATCTGGCGCTAAAAGCTCATCATCTTCAGCAAGATAAATGAGGTTATTACCTCGTAGCGGTTTAATAACAGGTTTTATATATGGAATATTTGTTGGTACCCATGTAGCAGCAGCGTCATGTAGCTGAACTAATAACTCATCAATATTTGCCTGCAAAGGCGAAGGAGATAATAGTGTTTCGACCGTTGTATTTAATAAGGGTTTAAGTTCGAATTCTATTTTTCTAGCAATAGTGCTAACGGCTAAAGCACCGTATGTGCCTGCAGAGCCAACTAAACTATGGATATTACGATGCAATTCCGCTAAATGTGTTGCGTTTTGACTATCGTCAATCAGCGCCTTCCACTTCAGTTCAATTTCATTAATTTTGTTAGGAAGGGCTTGTTTGAATAATTGCTGTAGTTCCGCCAACTTGTTTGCTATATCAGGTTGATTTAGTGTTGGCATAGCCTTATGTCCTTTAGATTCAAGAATAGAAAATGATTATAATGGAGAATGGTATGATTATTACTCCTAAAAAAGCTATTTCAAGAAAAATTGAACTCGCTTAATGCAGCCGATAAAGTCGACATTACATTTCTACTCTAGTATTCATTATACAACTTGTCAATATTGTAAGAAAACACATGAATATTCTGGTTTTTTTAAGAAATATTGATATTTACCTTGCAAACAAAAGTGTGCTTTTTTTTTAACAAAAAACACACAAAAACCTAACCTTTTTTCCGCCAAATAGTTAAGTGAATTTGAGAAATAGAACAATAACGAGCATTATTTTTTAAGGTTTTACTTAATTCATGTTGTGCTAAAAATTCAAATTTTGGGTTAAGTATTGCTTCGACACCAGCAAAACCAGTTACGTTTTCGCCATTAACTTTAAGACCACCAAGCCAATTTTCTTTGGTGGTTATCTTCTCGTCAAAAGCATAATCGCTTAATAAAAAAAGTAAGCCGTTTTTATTTAGTCGTTGATCTACTGTTGTTAAAAATAATTTAGGGTGATAATTTTTTTCTAACACTTGCTGCGCTAAAATCACATCGTACCCTGTAAAAATTGCTTTTAAATTACTTGGGTCACCTTGGCTAAACACTATATTTTTAGCCGCAGGTAAATCTAGTTGTGCTAAATCAACTTCATTAAAATCGACTATATCACCTTCATTTTTCGTAACATAACGAACACGAGAAGCGTTTTGAAGTTGTACTCCATGCTGAATATAACGTGCCGAAAAATCGATGGCATCAATCTTATCGAAACTTGCGGCTAATTCAAAAGCACTGCGACCAACACTACAACCTAAATCTAATAATTTTTTCGTTTTAACATGAAACTCATTAATCGACTGTAATACTAACTCAGCAACCTGTTGTTGATAATTTTTTTGCCCAGAGACAGTGTTACCATAATGGCAATCAAGTTGCAGACAAACATCACTATCTTTTTCATACTGATTTACAGGGCATATCGGTAAATCAGTATACTCTGAACTAACATACCTAAACCCAGCGTGTTGAGTAAAATGACGGCGAAAGGCGTAGCGAGAATTCTTAATCGCTTCATTACCTGTAGAAATCCATGAGCCCCCTTTTAATAAATTATGATTACCATCAAAAGTAGGCGTAGAAAAATCATCATAAAGCGGGTGTACGTTAAAACCGTCGAAACCATCTATTTCAGATTCACTCCACTGCCACACATTTCCAGCAATATCATATAGGCCATTATTTTCAAATAAATCGACAGGACAAGACGATGCAAAATGCTGAAGATTTATATTGGCAGGTACATTTTCCCAAGTATTTACATCTCCGCTAATATTCTCTCGTAAACAAAACCATTCAGCTTCAGTTAGTAAACGAATGCTATTTTCACTTTGCTGATTTTTCCAATTACAAAAAGCTTTTGCTTCTAAGTAATTCACTTCAACTGGCCAATTTAATGGTAAAGGCATTGTACTAACGAGATTACGCTGGAAATATTCACCCTTTTCTTTAAACCAGAATTTAGGCATAGCCGCTTGAGAAAACTGTAACCATTTCACTCCTTCTTCTGTCCAGTATTTGCTAGTTGAATATCCGCCGGCATCAATAAAGGTTAAATACTCTTGGTTGGAAACTAAATACTTACTCGTTGCAAAATCTTCCACCTTTATGCGCTGCTCACCATATTCATTATCCCATCCATAAGTTGCATCCGTTGTCGGTTTACCTAGTCGAACAGTTTTGCCTTTAACGCTTAATAATTCATTTTTTGGAGCCAATGACACATTTGAGCATGCTTGCCATTGTTGATAAACCTCAGCGTCGCCAATTAAATAGGATAAATCTAGCATGCGCATAATCACAGAGCTGGTTTCAAGATGAATACGTTCATGCTCAATGCCCATTAAAACTATCCAAGCTAAAGAGTCTTGTTGAATAGGCAATGTTAGCGGCATCTCATCAATTAATTTCTCAATTAATACCGAGACTTGTTTTCGATAATCACGTACCTCATCAACACTTGGCCAATCGTAATGTTCGCTATTGAGGTCATCCCAACTCATTTCATCAACACCAACGGCGCAAATAGCTTCTAAGCGTTTATTAATTCTTTTATTAATAAACTTACCTAAAATCAATTTATTAATATAAAACGTTGCGGTATGGCCAAAATAAAAAACAAGGGGATGACGTAGAGGCTCGGGCCTTAAGAAATAAGCTTCATCTGCGTTAATTAATGAAAAAAGAGAATTGTAAGTTGCCCATGAATTTTGAAAATAGGCTTTAATCTCGGCTCTTTTTTTAGCGACATCGGCGATGTTACTTAATTCACTATTAAGTAATGGTGTTTTCTGTTGGTTACTAATTATCTTCATTTTATTAACTTTTCTATCTAAACTTATTATTCCAATTAATTATGCTTTTAACTTAATGTATTCATACCAAAGCAACGAATTAATTTAGTAGGCTAAATTGGTAATGCGCTAAAATAAGCTGTTTGAGTTCATCACCAAGCTTGTTTTCTTTCATGTTTTCTTTGATGGTATGCGATAATTTCGAAGGTAATATATTAATAACCTTTTCAAACCATGTGTTTTCTTGAAATTGCTCAATCGCACCAATATTATCTATGCTACTGTAAAGCGACAAGGGCAATGATATCGGTATTGACTGTGATTTTTCTATTACTATATCTGCATCTATTGCTTGATATTTTTCTAGTGCTTCAATTACGTTAGCCAAAGCAAAAACAACATTAACAAACGGATTATAATGAACACTTGAAGCACCAAGTCGATGTTCAACCCGAGCTGTTGCCTGCCAATTATATTCACTTTTAATTATTTGATGATATTGATCGTATAGTATTGGTTGTTCGCCTAATTTCTGGTTATGTTTACCTTTTTCTCGATATAAAGCGATACTCCCTTGGTGCCCACCCGAAATATCGATAGGTGAACACAACTCATTAGCTAAACCATATTTAGTTTTTAAGGTTAACCGCTCAAAAGCTTCTTCTTCTGGTAAAAATAATAAACAGCACCCAAGACTTGTTTCTAAAAAATTATTTTGTAAATATTCACCAAAGCAACCTGTAGCCACTAAATTTTCTCCTTTTTGAGGAAAAACAGTGCTTTTATCTGTAATTTTCATATTATCGTTCAACGGCTGACTAACACTTACATTAACTTGTATTGCATTAGGAATATGAACAACTCGCTCACTGTTAGAAAAAATATTGTCACACTTTTGTGCTAATTGTCCTTGATCTCCCGACCAAACCACAGGTTTAATTAGCGTTTTTACATTGCCGTTATATTTTTGATTAACAAGTACTGGTAATTGTGTCATTAATTTATGTAAGTTTTGTGCCTCCCGTAAAGGCGACTGACCATGAAAATGAGAAACAAATTCCCATTGATTGTGCCAATATTCGTTTACCATTACGCCATCAATATTTAATAATCTAATAAGTTGATTGATTTCAGTTAAATTAAATGAAGGACAATCATGATGATCAATTGCAAAGCATCCTTCTAATTCAAAGTGTATATGTGCATTAACACCAAGTTGACGAATATATGCTTGCTGTAATGTGATCACTTTTGCAGCGAGAGCATTTAGTTTTTTAGTTAACTCAGATTTTTGCATTACAAAAGCTTATTGCTATTGGGTTTATATTCACAGATAAATTTTACATTTGAATAAATTAAAAAGTTTTAATCGGCTTTATTTTTAGCTTCATTTAGCACACTTTCAGCTTGTTGATATAACTCATGGCTATTGTTAATTGATGAATCCATCTGCGCAAAAGCAAAACATACGTTAACAGAATATAATTCACCACTATCAGTTAAAAACACATGATCCGCTACATTATTAGATAAACGTTTTGCAAATTTTTCACTCTCCTCAAACGAACAATCGGGTAAAACGCATAAAAATACTTTGCTACTTATACGTCCAACAACCCCTTTCTCGGGTAAGTTATTATTAAAAATATGAGTTATTTGTTTAATTATTTCATCACCAAAAACATAACCGTGCTTATCGTTTACTGATTTAAAATCATCAATATTTACTAACATAATACGTAATGGATTGTGTTTAAGATCAGCCTGATCATAATATTTTTCTAACAAACTAAAGATGTGACTTCTGCTATATGCCCCAGATAAAGGATCAAACATAGACGCCTTTAAAAGTATATACTTACAATGTCTTCTATAAAGTAAAAAAATCACTATACAAACAACAATAAAAGCTACAAAAACAATAATATAACGTTGTAAATTAATCTCTTTCTGTTTTTTTTCCACAACTAAACCTTGTACTTTTGCACGCTGTTGTAATAACGACATTTCAATATCTCGACGTTCAATTTGTAATGCCGTTCGAACTTTGATTAAGCGCTCAGATGAAATTTTTTCTTGTAATTGAGTATGTTTTTGTTCGTATTTAGCTAATAAAGCATAAGCTTTTTTATTAAAACCTTGGGCATTAGCAAGCATAGCCGAAATTTTTTCTACTTCTAATTGCCAATTTGTACCCTTAAGTTCAGGGAGTTTATTAAAGATATTGCTTGCAGCGTTTATTGCCTTTTGTGCCTTAGTTAGTTGTTTTAATTTAATTAAACAGATGGCTTTTCGTTTATATAATTCAGCGTTGTAATCAATTTGGCCATTTAATGAAAAAGCTTTATCAATAATAGGCAATGCATGTTGGCAATCACCCTTCTCTGCATAACTCATCCCTAAACCATAATAACCAAAAAAAGCAATGTCAGTATTAGGCGTGTAAGACACTTTTTCTAGATATAATTGAAAATTAGTAATAGCTAAATCGTATTTCCCCCAATACCGATAAGTGGATGCCATACCGTAAATAGCTTCAGCAACATGAGCTTTGTAACCAAGTTGTCCATAAGATTCCAGAGCTTTTTCATAATATTCAATAGATTTAGCATACTCTTTCAAATACCCATAAACGGCACCGTATACTTCATTAATCGTTGCGACTAAAAACTGATCTCCAAGCTCAAACGCGTCAACGTATGCTGTTTGTACTTCACTCAGTGAGGTTTCATATAGCTCCGTTAAACTTCGGGTATAAGCTAATTCTCCTTTAGCCATAATATAAATTCTGGGGCGTTCAGCTTGTAATGCTTGTTCTATTGCTTTGGTTAATAATTTTACTGATTGTGCATACAATCCTTCGCGCTGGGCAATTATTCCTGCATAAACATTAAATTGGCTAGCAATATAACTAGGTGTTTGTTGATTAATTAATTTTTGCGCTTTATGAACAGTTTTCGCAAAATCTTGATGAAAATAAAGTAAATTTTCACTTTGTGCTTTTCGTAACAAAAGTTGAAGATAAGCATCAAGAGACAAGTCTGTTAACGTCGATAAATTTTTAATATTTACGTCAATTAAAGCTTTTTCTGAGGGATTATTTTTACGGTTAAGATGAATTTCATTTTGTTGTTTATTGTGTTTTTTCTCAAAAGCGATAATTTTTTGATAACTATCCCAAGGTTCTCGATTAACTTGATCTTCTTGCACTGAAACTTCAGCAGTAGATTGCGCATAAACGGGAATCAAAACTTGACCACAAAAGAGCAAAAGAGTGAGTGTAATGAACTGAAAGGTGAAATAAATAGATTTTATGATAGCCTAACTCCAAGTTTTACTTTTTCAATATCGTTAATAATATACATCCATGACAAAACGGTAAAAAATACAACTTTTCTATTCAATAACATCACTCTAGCATAATAAAATAAATCAAACGACCAATAAAAGCACGAATAAAAACACGAATAAAAGTAAGTAAATAAAATAACACCTAGCCGATTACAAAGTGTTAGAAAAAATTAATTTTGATATATTTTTTCAAAACTATTCACAGAAAAACCATTTAACCATTGATCGCCAATTTTCAATACAGGCACGCCACGCATCCCTGTTTTGTTAAATTCTTTTTGTCCACTAGGTGTTTTAACATCACACAATCTGTATTTTATTACTTTTTGATCTAAATATTTTTTAGCAGTTTGACAGTGAACGCAATTTTTCATGCTATATAGCACGACTTTTTTTGCCATAAATATTTCTCCTTTCTATGCATAACTTTACGCTTAATTGATGATGTAAATATCCAATCGTATAGTTATAAATACAATAGTGACATAGTTAGATTAAGGCACTCTTATGAGTTCTGACTTGACCATACTACTTCGCTCCGACAGAATACACCGATTAAAACCTGTTAACTTGCCCATATGACTCATTATAAAATGCCACAATATCTCCTGTGTATATTGATATTTATTACCAGTTTTACCTTATCAGCAACGGAGCAACCGATACATAATACTGAAGATATTAAAAAAAATCTTGATGATGATAATAGTTATTGGGAATTAGATTTGGGCTTATCAATTAACTTTGATAAGCATTATATCCAAGGTATTAACAAACATGAAGATGGTGACTTTACAGGTTCAGTGATACTGTCAGGTGGTTATTATTACCGTGATTTTTTCATTGAAGTTAGCCCTTTAATTGGTCGCCCATTTACTTTTGGCTATAGCTTGCAGCGGACTAAACATTTTGTAGTAAATCTTATTGCTGAATCATTATTTCAAGGGTTTTCTGAAAAATCGCAACACTTTGGAACACAATTAACCGGTATAAATAATAGAAAAACCTCATTAGATGGTGGCATTGAAGTTTATTACAGTTATGAATATGGCGAAACTCGCTTTAGGGCATTAAGGGACATTTCAAACACTCATCAAGGCTATATTATTGCTTTTGATTACGCCTACCCAATATTTTTGAAACGCTGGACAGTTTGGCCTTCTTATGGAATTTCTTGGCTAAGTGAAGACACCACCCAATATTACTTTGGGATTGATACTAATGAAACAGCAATAAACCGCCCAGCTTATAAACCACAAAGTGCTTTTACTAACAAACTGAACCTATACATTGCTTATCAAATTAATAGTTATTTGTCGGTTGTCGGTTATGGTGATTACACGCTATTTAGCCATAATATAAATCAGAGCCCATTAGTTACGCCAAATAACAATAGTTATCGTCTCGGCTTGGGGGTAATGTGGTCATTTTAATGACAAAAAAACTATGCAAACGTTTGTTTTTATCCATTGTTTTCATATTTTTTTTAAATATTAGTTGGCTTAACAATAGCTATGCAACTCCTTCTACAGCATTAAATAACGCAATACTTTTAGAAAAATCCATAAAAGTAGCTAGTATGGTTGCTAGCCCAAACAGCTGTGCTCTTGAGGCGACTGATGACTTTTGTAAAATGACTTTCCACATTCTGTGGGAAACACCAAGTAAAGGTGATTTTTGCTTACACAGCAAAGCAGGAATAAAACCACTAAAGTGTTGGTATAATGAAGATCACGGTAGTATTGAGCTAGAGTTTTTTGCTCATATCCTTGAAAATAGTAAAAGTTATTCGTTGTTAGATGCCCAAGGCGATAATCTAATTGCTACTGTTAACATTCCAATTACTGGAACATTAAAACAAAGACAAAGAGCTCAACGCCGCCGTCGAGGTTTTTGGCGGATGTTTTAAAAAATTTATTGAAGAAGTTTATTCTGTACAATATGTTTAGTATAAATATACACTTTTTTACATTTTAATAACCACATAAACAGTTTGAGACACAATCTCCAAAGACATAAGTTATTAACTTGATTAATATGTCAACCATTGGATTTTAATAAAGTCATCTCTCATGCAAGTTGCTCACTTCATTTATATTATTAGCCTCATTCTATTTCTGAGTGCTTGTTCAGCTATAAACAAATCAAACGATAAATTTGATTATTTTCATCAACAAGATAATTTCAATATCGCCTCGATTAGCTTACATAAAATAACCATACTTGGACTTATTGATGACACTCACAACTTATTACCTAGAGAAAAAGAACAATTAACCAATCAAATTTTTAACGCTTTTGCAGATCGTGTTGATGCTGAAAATTTAGTTTCCACAGAAAATTTAGCCGAACAATTAGGCGTAGCAGCATATAAACAACTCTTTTTAGCTGCTAAAGAAAACCGTATAGAAAGCATGAGTCAAATAATGACAACAAATATCGCTAAAAATCGTTATGTACTCACAACGCACCTTACTCAAAACACCGACCACAGTGATAAAAATTTATTAAACGACTTTTTATCTAGTTGTCATTATTATGGGCGCTCAATCGGTTTAACAATGTCGATTTTAGATACACAAAATTCACAATTGGTATGGTCTGGTCACCTAGAAAAAAACAATAAAAACACTCAATGTGAAGATGATGACGATTGGCAAAATAATAATGAACATGAAAGCAAAGATGATGCTAAAGGTTTACTTGCTGGTATGATAATAGGTTTAATGCTCACAGCTATTATTGAAGACAGCAACAGTGTTAAAGAAACCTTAACGGCTAATGAGTTATCGCCAATGTTTAAACAAGCCGTTAACGATTTTGCAAAAAGATTGCCGAGTTTTTATCATTAATCATTTATCCCCAAAAACATACATATTTAAAAAGGAAACAAACATGTTAACACCAAGCCCTGCTCTGGCAACACATGTATTTTTAGTTGAAGATGATTCATCCTTGGCGTCATTGGTAACAGATTATTTAACACTACAAGGATTCAAAGTATCCGTTGAAGGACGTGGCGATCTCGCCTGTAATCGTATCCTTACTGAAAATCCAGACATTATTATCCTTGATATAATGCTACCAGGTAAGAATGGCTTAGATATTTGTAGAGAACTACGCGCAGTGAGTAAAATTCCAATTATTATGCTCACCGCGCGCAGTGATGATATTGATCAAATCGTCGGTTTAGAAATAGGCGCGGATGATTACGTTGCCAAACCAGCTCAACCACGATTATTACTAGCACGTATTAACGCGCTTTTGCGACGCGCGCCAACTGAAAGAAATGAACCAATAAAAGAAAAAAAAGTTGTCGAATTAACGTTTGGTGGATTGAAAATACAAACACAAAAGCAAGAGGTTTATTGGCAAAACGTATTAGTAGAATTAACCACCAATGAATTTGACTTATTGTTTTTATTAGCCGATAACGCCGGTACTATTTTATCAAGAGATGATTTATTGAATAAATTGCGAGGCTTTGGCTACGATGGGATTGATCGTACTATTGATATGTTAATTTCTCGTTTAAGAAAGAAATTCTTCGATGATCCCAGTAAACCAAAACGCATCAAAACCGTTTGGAAAAAAGGTTACTTATTTGTTGCCGATGCTTGGGAAAATGATGTTAGTTAGTAACTCAAAGGTTTAAATGTAATGAGTAATTTATTTATTCGACTCTATTTAGTATTAATTGTAGCTTTTATTGGCCTAGGTTTTAGTATTGATACCTATTTTGAGCAACAAGAATCCACCGTAGACTTAACCTCTGATATTGAATTGCACAAAGGCACATTTTTCCTTTTAAATAAAGAATTACAGCGATTACCCGCCGAGGAACATCAACAATATTTAAAAATTATTAGTCCATCTTTCGGTTTTCCTATTCAATTATCACAACTTAATAGCTTTGGTTTTAATGCACAACAAAACACCTACTTATCACAAGGAGGCATTGTATCTCGTTATGATGATCAACTTGGCAAAGCTTGGTTTTTTCAAAAGTTGGGGCAAAGTGACAAAATAATCGTTATCGGTCCAATTCTTATGGAACCTAATGGCTCTACTAATTTAATCAGCAACGTAATATTTTTTAGTGGTTTGGCATTAATTATCTTTGTGTGGGCATGGCCATTGTCAACCGGTTTAAAAAAACTCACTAATGTTGCGACTGCTTTTGGGCAAGGAGATTTTTCTATCCGTGCATCAACAACAACTTCTGCGCCATTAATTAGTTTAGTAGAACATTTTAACGCCATGGCTAATCGTATTCAGCGCTTGATAAAGTCTCACAAAGAATTATCTCATGCGGTATCACATGAATTAAGAACCCCTATAGCAAGATTGCGTTTTGCGATGGAAATGGTGCGCGAACTCGATGACAAAAACCAACAAATAAAATATTTACAAACTATGGATGATAATATTGAAGAATTAGACGGTTTAGTTGACGAACTTTTAACGTATGCGCGTTTTGATCGTGAAGAGCCTGACCTTAACATTAAAAACCAAGATATTATTGCGCTTTGCCATTTAGTAGTAGAAAAATTTAATCAAACACACCACCTCCTCAATATTCATTGTATTAATCCTTTAACTCAACCAATACTTTGTCGTTTTGATAAAGATGCATTGACACGCGCCTTAGATAATTTAATTCGTAATGCATGTCGGTATGCCAAAAATACCATTGAGATTAATGTTACCTACAGTAATCAAACCATTTCACTTGTCGTCGATGACGATGGTCAAGGTGTTCCAGAAGAATCTAGAAAACAATTATTCGAACCTTTTGTGCGTTTAGATCAAAGCCGTGACAGAAATTCTGGGGGTATAGGTTTAGGGTTAGCGATGGTTAAAAAATTGATAGAATTACATCAAGGTAATGCCAGCGTAAGTACGGCAGAATTAGGCGGCGCTCGTTTTCAACTAACTTGGCCCAATAAATGAGCTGGAATTTACGACAGTTAGCAGCTAACATTACCAACAAAGTCAACCTTAGATCATAGGGACTGTGTTCCTAATAGTTAAATGAACAAAACCATTAATATTGATGATAAAGTACTTGCTGATATTGGCCGTGGATTTACTGTCCCCGCCAAGCCAGAGCTTTTAATTAAGTTACAAGATCTAATGTCTCAAGACGAACCAAACTTGAACGATATCGCCGACACCATTGCCTTAGATATCGCTATTTCAGCAACAATATTAAAAACCATCAACTCCCCTATTTACGGATTAGCTCGCAGTATATCTGACATTAAAAAATCTGTTCGCTATTTAGGCATCTCAGGTATATACAGTTTAGTGACTAGTTGTTTACTTAAACAAGGTTTTTCACAAAATGATTGCAGTATTGAACTTGACCAATTTTGGCAAAACAGCACTAATATTGCCAATATTGCCGTATTGATTGGCCAAGCAAGCAAACAACGAATCTCAAGTGAAAAGCTTTTTACCATTGGTTTATTTCACGATTGTGGTATTCCAGTTATGGCTTTAAAATATGGAAATTATCAATCAAGTTTAGATTTTTCCTTAAACAACCCCCATAGAACCTTACCTGAAATTGAAGAAGCAGTTTATAAAATTAACCATGCAACTTTAGGTTATTATGTTGCTTCGTCTTGGCGATTACCTAAAGATATTTGTCAGCTTATTTTACGTCACCATGAACGTGGTTTTTTAAAGCACTTAGATGGTTCTGAAATACAATTAGCCTTTGCCGTATTAAAAATGGCAGAAAACATTGCTTATCAACATAAATATTTTTGTGATTGCGCAGATTGGCAATATTTACAAGACCTTGTGCTTACAGTGCTCGATCTTGATGAGGACGAATATAAAGATCTCGTTGAAGACATAAGTGAACAGTTAATATAAAATTAACGATTTATTACGTTTCACCAATAATTACTAATGAACAAACTTAGACCAAGACAATAACAATTGTCTAAAGTCATCTAAACCACAAATACTAGTGGCATATTGTTCACTGAGGTTTAACTCATCTGGCAAACTCTCCATTTCACTATTATCTAAACCATTAAAATTAGCATTACTGCGTACGGTAACGTCTTCTTTTTCAATGAGAACTGAATATTCGTGACCTATAATAATCACTTCCTGTTGATGTCCATGGGCGACAGCATCAATGGCTGATAATAAAGCGGTTAATTTTTCAGTATCGTTACCTAATTCAACTTCAAGCCAAGGACCTAAATTTTCATGATCTATTGAAAACTTAGCACTCGCCATGCCATTGATAGGGTCATGAATAAATTCATATTCCATATTACATCCTCAAACCAAATAACGGTATAAAAGTAACTAAGCTAAGTGTAGCAAAGGCTGACGTATTAAGCTTGATAAGCTATAATATTATTATTTGTTAACTCAAATTTTTTAGGTTTGCTTTGAAATTTATTGTCTGCTTATTCTCTTTATTAATTGCAATCTTCTCAGCGGATGCAAAAAATCTTATTGAATTAAGAATTGCAACTTATATTGAAGAGCCCTTTTCTTACATAAAAAACAATGAATTAATTGGCGAAAATATCGAAATAGCGAAAGTATTAGCCAAATCTCTCAACTTCGAACCTATATTCATACAATGCCCATTTGCGCGTTGTTTAGCTATGGTAAAAAATGGTCATGCCGATATGATTTTCGGTTTGAGAAAATTTCCTGAGAGAGAAATTAACTTAACCTTTATATCCCCTCCATATACAATCCAACATTACCCTTTGCGTTTTTACACATTAAAATCTGCAAACAAAACCATCAAAAGATTTAGCGATCTTGAAAATTTAACGGTTGGTATGTTACGTGGAGCCACTTATTTTGAACAATTCGATACAAATACACAGATCAAAAAGGTTGAACTAACGTCACGTGAACAGTTAGTGAATATGCTTTTAAGAAATCGTATTGACACTTTTTTAGACCGTGAAGAATCGATTAGACCTTTATTGTCACCAAGCGAATATAATCAAAAATTATCATTAGCTAAATTTGAATATGACAAAGCGGTTGAAACTTATATTGCCATATCTAAACTTTCAAGAATTAATAACTATGCTAATGACTTTAAACAGCAATTAACCCAATTAATTACTGATGGGACTATTGGAAAAATCATTGCTAAACGCACAAAAACGCAAATAAATAAATTAAAAGCTACCCGTAAATAAGATCACCTTGAACTTGTTTTTAAGTCCATAGTCTACTGTAAAGCTTAGCTATTTATTCAAAAGTAAAACTATTAACTTATTAAACGGACGTTCTTTTTTTCTTGCTTTAAGTATTCATTTCATACTTGCATTACTGCTTGCTAATGTTTATACGGCGCAGCAACCTAAAGAGTTACCTTTCAAAAAACAAAAAAACAGGCCTAAAGCGATCCAAAGCTACCTTTATAAAAAACCAGCTACAACCACAAAAGTAGCTCAAAAACCACAAAATAAGTCAGCTATTGCGCTTAAAAAGAAAAAAAAACGACCAAACTCTGCTACTTTTCCCCCTAAAAAAACAAAAATAAAAAACAATCCAAGCACTGAATTAACGAACAACTCGATTAAAAAACACTCTGTAGCACTGCAGAATATAGAAGAGAACATTACAGTAAAAACATCGCATGTTTCCCCACTGAAGTATTCTGCTGTTTCTGCCTTAACGCAATTAGAAAATCTAAAATCAAGTATTAACAAAAAAATAATCGCTAAAGAGTTTGCTTATACAAACAGACCCAAAGGTTATTCAATAATGACAGATTTACCCGATGCTGTACCTCATTCAAAAAAACAATTAACAGTTAAAGATGAAAAAAAGCAAGAAGAAAGCATAACCAGCCATTACGGAGGGGGTATTGATATAGTCAAAAATGATAATGGTACCTGTATTTTAAAAGAACATTTAACCAGTGCAGGCATGGAAGGAATGACAGCATTATCTATGTTTAAATGTGGTCAGACAAAAATGGAGAAAGCGTACGATGTCCAGATGAACAAAGTACTGAAGAAATTAGGTAAAAAATAACCCTTATTTCAAAACAAGCGCCTATAAATCAACAAAAAAAACGCCGCTTAAAAGCGACGTTTTCAATACTTAAAATTTAATGTTTATCTCAAAGATAATAGTTTTAAATTAAGCTTCAACTTGTAAAATAACTTTATCTGCTTTGCTAGTGTAACTTTCCATTTTATCGAAGTTTAAATAACGATAAGTATCAGCAGCCGTGGCATTAATTTTACCTGCATATTCAAAATATTCAGCTGGTGTTGGCAATTTACCTAAAATAGCACCAACTGCCGACAGTTCAGCAGAAGCAAGATACACATTAGCACCATTACCTAAACGGTTAGGGAAATTACGGGTAGAAGTCGACATTACTGTTGATTTTTCTGCAACGCGCGCTTGGTTACCCATACATAATGAACAGCCTGGCGTTTCTATACGAACACCTGCACTGGCATAAATTGAATAATACCCTTCAGCCGTTAACTGGTCTCTATCCATTTTTGTTGGTGGAGCAACCCACATGCGAGTTGTTAAAGCACCTTTGTGGGTTTCTAACAATTTACCTGCAGCACGGAAATGGCCAATATTAGTCATACAAGAACCAATAAATACTTCATCAATTTTTTGACCAGAAACTTCTGATAATAGTTTTGCATCGTCAGGGTCGTTCGGGCAACAAACAACAGGTTCTTTAATATCTGCTAAATCAATTTCAATGATATGCGCATATTCAGCGTCTTTATCTGCTTCCATCAATGATGGATTCGCCAACCATGCTTCCATTGCTTTTATACGACGAGTAATAGTGCGTACATCAGCATAACCTTCACTGATCATCCATTTAAGCATAACAATGTTAGAATTTAAGTATTCGGCAACCGCTTCTTCTTCAAGTTTAATTGAACAACCTGCTGCAGAACGTTCTGCTGATGCATCAGATAATTCAAATGCTTGTTCAACAGTTAACCCTTTAAGGCCTTCAATTTCTAATACTCGACCAGAAAATTCGTTTACTTTTCCTGCTTTAGCAACCGTTAATAAACCTTTTTGAATAGCAGTATAAGGAATAGCATGAACTAAATCGCGTAACGTAATACCGGGTTGCATTTCGCCTTTAAAGCGTACTAATACTGATTCAGGCATATCAAGTGGCATAACCCCTGTTGCGGCGGCAAACGCCACTAAACCAGAACCGGCAGGGAATGAAATGCCTAATGGAAAACGCGTATGCGAATCGCCCCCCGTACCAACGGTATCAGGCAATAACATCCGGTTTAACCAGGAGTGAATCACACCATCGCCAGGGCGAAGTGAAACACCACCACGATTCATAATAAAATCAGGTAATGTATGATGTGTAACCACATCAACAGGTTTAGGGTAGGCTGACGTGTGACAGAATGACTGCATAGTTAAATCAGCCGAAAAACCTAAACAAGCTAAATCTTTAAGCTCATCACGGGTCATTGGTCCTGTAGTATCTTGCGAACCAACCGTCGTCATTTTTGGTTCACAATATTGACCGGGGCGAACTCCAGCAATACCGCATGCTTTACCGACCATTTTTTGGGCAAGAGTAAAACCTTTAGATGAAGTTACAACTTCAGCAGGTTTGTTGAATAAATCACTTTCGCCTAAACCAAGCGCTTCACGAGCACGCCCAGTTAAACCGCGACCAATGATCAACGGAATACGACCGCCAGCACGAACTTCATCAAGTAATACAGGACTTAATTCAAATTCAGATATAACTTCGCCGGCAACGTTTTTAACAACTCCTTCATATGGATAAATGTCGATAACATCGCCCATATTCATTTTTTGTACGTCTAATTCAATCGGTAAAGCACCAGAATCTTCCATGGTGTTATAGAAAATTGGCGCAATTTTACCACCTAAACAAACACCACCACCACGCTTGTTTGGCACATGAGGAATATCATCCCCCATAAACCATAAAACAGAATTAGTCGCTGATTTACGTGAAGATCCCGTTCCAACCACATCACCAACATAGGCTAATGGAATACCGTCTTTTTGTAATTCTTCAATTTGTGAAATGGGGCCAACAGCACCATCTTCATCAGGTGTAATACCATCACGGCCAATTTTAAGCATGGCTTTAGCATGCAATGGAATATCAGGACGAGACCAAGCATCAGGTGCTGGTGATAAATCATCAGTATTAGTTTCACCCGTTACTTTAAATACTTTAACAGTGATTTTTTCCGCTACTTTGGGTTTATTGATAAACCATTCTGCATTTGCCCAAGATTCAAGTACCGCTTTGGCGTGTGCATTACCTGCTTCAGCTTTTTCTTGCACATCATGAAATGCGTCAAACATTAATAATGTTTTTGATAAACCAACAACCGCAATTTCAGCATTTTTTGCATCATCAAGTAAATCAATCATAGGAGCAATGTTATAACCACCAAGCATGGTGCCTAATAATTCGGTGGCGCGCGCTGCATCTAAAATTGGTGAGCTTGCTTCGCCTTTAGCAATAGCCGCTAAAAAACCAGCTTTAACATAAGCTGCATCATCCACTCCTGGAGGAATGCGATCGGCAAGAAGTTCTAATAAAAAGGCTTCTTCACCTGCTGGTGGATTTTTAATTAAGTCAACAAGTAGAGCAACTTGTTCAGCATTTAATGGTAAAGGAACAATTCCTTGTGCAGCACGTTCGGCTACGTGGGTACGGTATTCTTGAAGCACGATATTTACCTCTATGAAGTGAAATGTTTAACAAAAATGCGCTAAACACCTAAAAATAAGAAAATTTATGCGCCAATTATAGGCTAAAAAGGGAAAAAACAGAACAAAACTATGTGAATTAAACCAATCATAGAATATATAATTGTTATAAATACTAACTATATCACCTTATAATCAGTGTGTTACGAGCAAAGCTAAACAAATGTCTATATACAAAATCTCAATCGTTATTTATTTACTGGACACTCAACATTAGCCGCTAAAGATGCCATTAACATATTAGGTGATTCTAGTTTATGATTATAAGTTTCTACACCAGCCAACACTTCAATTTTAAAACCATAGCTCTTACAAAGTTGTAATGAGCGGCGCATCAAAAATGTTGCTAATACAGAAAAATCCGCTTTAGTAGTGGCATTAACGACTAAATAGTATTGATTATCGCTAATACGTGACTGCTTAAATTGTACATGATGATCGAAATCCCATTGTGCTTGACCATTTTTTATTGGTGTAGTGGCGCAAGCCGATAAGAACAAAAAGCAGCATACTATTATTATTGTTTTAAACATAATGAGTTCCAAAAACATCGTAATAAAAGAATAGTTTATCACGATGTTTTCGATTTAAAAATTTAAACTAATTAATGTAAGTTTTTACGCAAAAAGTCACCTAATACTTTAAACGCTTCTAATCTATTATCGTTTCCATCAAGATAGTGTGTGCCACGTACAAGTTCTACATAATTAACATCTACACCTGATTTTTTAGCTCTTTTATAAAAATCGACTGATTGCTTATAGCGTACTTGCGTATCATTGGTTCCATGGATCAATAAAATTGGTGCGGTAATTTCATCAACATAATTAATTGCTGATACTTTTTCCATCATCTTAATATCATCTGCGTTTGTAGGATCACCAATAGTTTCACGCACAAAAGCTCTTTGGGTTGGGTATTGATATTCCCCGGTAGCCAAGGCAGACAAATCGGCAATACCCGCAATACTGACTATACATTTAAATAATTCTGGTTTTTGAAAGGCTGCAGTTAATGCTACATAACCACCATAACTAGCACCAACAATACAACTGTTATCCACATTTACTTTATTTTCATCTCTAAGCCAGTCAATAGCATCATAAACATCTTGCTGCATCAGCTTGCCCCATTGGCGATAACCCGCTACTTCATAGTTATTTCCAAAACCTACTGAGCCTCTAAAGTTTACTTGTAATACCGCATAACCTAAATGAGTAAGGTATTGTACATAAGGGTTAAAATATTGATAATCTCGCCCTTGCGGACCACCGTGTGGATGAACGATTAAAGGGGGTTTTTCACCTTTTTTTAAATTTACAGGTAAGGTTAAATAGCCATTTAAATTAACTCCGGCTTTATTCGTAAATTCAAAAGGCTGAACTTTAGCGAGTTGCTGTTTTTCTAAATCAGGATACTGACTAAACCAAAATCCACCCGTTTTTTTCTGTAAATCTAACCAAAAATATTTAGATGGCGAATCAGCCCTCTGCGCCAACACTAATACCTTCTTGCGATCATTGCTAAAATCAACAATAAAGGTGTTATATTGCTTAAAGCTTTTTTTTACAATACGATTTAACGTAGCATCTTCGACGTTAAAATAATGACTTTTTTGGAAATTATCAGCATAAGTCGCGCCAATAACTTCTGTCCCATCGGGGCTTAAAATAGCATTTTGTAAATCATATTTTTCATGTGCATAAATTAATTTATCAAATTCACCACTTTTAATATCATATTGCCATAATGCTTTTCTGTGTAGATCATAATCACTCATCACAATTACTTTATCGTCTTTAACAATCACAGGGTTAAAGGTTTCACCATGAAATGCTTTACGAGTATGCAGTTTCTTCCATTGATCTTTTGTTGATTTTCGATACCAAATAGTTGTGACATCTTGGTCATGACCAACACCAAAAACAACCTCACCTTTATTGTTCGCATACCAACGATTAACTTCAAAATCATTAACAAACAACTTGGTAAACTCATTAGTATAAATATTAACTTTGAATACTGACCAACCTCGGTCTTTTTCATCATACAATTCAATGAGTACATGTTCTTTATCATTAGTTAGTTGGGAAACAATACGGCTTGAACTAACATAGTCCATCCATGCAGGTTGTTTTCTTACCTCACGGCGTTGCAATAGAATAAAGTTACTACCATCTTTATTTACGGCAAACAAACGGTTAATACGGATACGATCGCCACGAAAATTCTTAGAATAACTGGCAGAAATAATCAAACGCTCATTATTAACCCAACGAATACCGTCAATTCTATCTTTAGATTTTTTGAGTTTAGCGACTCCTGAAATTTTGCTACTGCCAAAAGCACTTAACACCACCATCGGGCCATCTTTGGCGTTATATAATGCCGCAATAGATTGCCCATCAGGTGAAACGGTTGAATATTGAATTAAGGGCAAATGCCCAAATTGCTGATAGGTTAATGATTTCGACGTCGCAGGTGTCGCATTTACATTATTTGATAATACACTGATAAATAGCGATAAAAAGAGTAATTTTTTAAAGGTAAACTTCATAGAAATTGCATCCTAGCTTTGTTGCTTATTTGTAAAAAAGGTGTTTATACACTAATACCTCATAAATTCAAGCAATAAAAAAACCAGGCATATAATATTGACTGGTTTTTTAATGAGAAAATATTCTTCCCGAAAATTCTTATTGAACTATATTCGAGTCAACTTTAAACAGATAAAAATAACGCTTTTACTTCTTCTTTTTAACCGCTTTTGCGTTAGGTAAATCAGTAATTGACCCTTCGAAAATTTCAGCCGCTAAACCGATAGATTCATTCAAGGTAGGGTGAGCATGAATAGTTAAACCAACATCTTCAGCATCGGCGCCCATTTCAACGGCTAAACAAATTTCACCTAACATTTCGCCAGCATTAATACCAACAATAGCACCACCTAAAACACGACCTGTTTCTTTTTCAAAAATCAGTTTAGTTTTACCTTCTGTACGCGCTGAAGCAATTGCACGTCCTGAAGCGGCCCATGGGAAGTTAGCGGTTTCAATATTTAAACCTTGTTCTTTTGCTTCACGTTCAGTAACACCAACCCATGCCATTTCAGGATCAGTATAAGCAATTGAAGGAATACAACGAGGTTCAAACGTATGTTTTTTACCCGCAATAACTTCAGCAGCAACATGCGCTTCGTGCACCGCTTTATGTGCAAGCATAGGTTGACCAACAACATCACCAATAGCGTAAATGTGCCCTACATTAGTGCGTAATTGATTATCAACATTAATAAAGCCTCGTTCGTCAACATTAACACCAGCTTTGTCTGCATCCACTAAATGACCATTGGGTTTACGGCCAACGGCAACTAAAATTTTGTCGTAACGAACCGGTTCTGCAGGTGCTTGTTTACCTTCAAAAGTCACGTATAAACCATCGTCTTTTGCTTCAACGGCAACGACTTTAGTAGAAAGCATAATGTTGAAGCTTTTTTTAACGTAGTTATTATAAATTTTAACGATGTCTTTATCAGCAGCGGGCACTAACTGGTCAGCAAATTCGACTACGGAAACATTTGAACCTAATGAATTATAAACCGTACCCATTTCTAAACCAATAATACCGCCACCGAGTACTAACATTTCTTCTGGTACGTCTTTAAGCTCTAGAGCACCCGTTGAGTCAATAATGCGAGGATCATCCATTGGAATAAAGGGTAAATTAACAACGGAAGAACCTGCTGCAATAATCGCATTGTCGAAAGTGATGTTAGTGACTACGCCATCGTTACCTTCAACCGCGATAGTATTGCTGCCAGTAAATTTACCGTAACCTGAAACAGTAGTCACTTTACGTGCTTTTGCCATACCGCTTAAACCGCCAGTAAGTTGTGCAATAACACTGTCTTTCCAACTACGAATTTTATCAAGATCAATTTCAGGAGCGCCAAAAGTAACACCGTGTGATGCCATATCTTTTGCGTCGTCAATAACTTTAGCAACATGTAATAATGCTTTTGATGGGATACAACCCACGTTTAAACATACACCACCTAAGGTTTTTCGGCTTTCGACTAAAACCACATCTAAACCTAAATCTGCCGCACGAAATGCAGCTGAATAGCCACCAGGTCCTGCCCCTAACACTACTACTTGAGTTTTGATATCACCCATAATTTTCCTCATTAAACTTGTTTAGCTGTTTTTAAATTTTTAATGCACGAAATTTTACGCTGATCTCGTGAATTTCGCCAATATTAAAGTGCTTTTTTCATGAATATTTGACTAATGTCTATAGTCTGAATATATATTTGTAGATCACTTTGTAATATCTATGTAAATCCACAAAACGACTCTAGTGTTTATTAAAGTCGTTGTTGTGGAAGATATCGACCTATCCTCGATTATTATAAAATCAATTGACGAATATCAGACATGACACTCGCTAAATGCACCGTAAATCTTGCCGCCAACGCACCATCAATAACGCGATGATCATACGACATAGATAATGGCAGCATCAACTTAGGCTCGAAGTCTTTGCCATTCCATTTAGGCTTCATTTCAGATTTAGAAACCCCTAAAATAGCTACCTCTGGTGCATTAACAATTGGTGTAAATGCTGTACCACCAATGCCACCAAGGCTTGAAATAGTAAAACATCCACCTTGCATATCAGTTGCTTTGAGCTTGCCTTCACGTGCTTTAATACTTATTTCAAGTAATTCACGCGACAACTGATGAATGCCTTTTTGATCAACATCACGCACTACCGGTACAACTAAACCGTTTGGTGTATCTACCGCCACACCAATGTGAATGTATTTTTTCAAAATCAAGCTTTCACCATCTTCACTCAAGCTTGAGTTAAAGGTTGGGAAAGCGCGTAGAGCATCTGCCGCAGCTTTTAAAATAAATACTAAAGGGGTAATTTTAAAACCAAGCTTTTGCTTTTCACACACCACATTTTGTTCTTTACGGAACGCTTCAACATTGGTGATATCTGCTTCATCAAATTGGGTAACGTGAGGAATGGTTACCCAGTTACGATGTAAAAATGGCCCAGAAATTTTCTGAATGCGAGTTAGTGCTTTAGTTTCGATTTCGCCAAATTTAGAGAAATCAATCTGTTTAGCGCTAACCACTTGTAAGCCACCTTCACCAGCAGCAACTGAGCTACCAGCATTGGCTTTAGGGCGAGAAAGTTCATATTTTACAAAAGACTGTACATCTTCTTTTAAAATACGTCCTTTGTTACCCGTGCCTTTTACCACGCTTAAATCAACACCAAATTCACGTGCTAAACGACGAATTGATGGTGAGCTATAAATTGCCCCTTGTGCAGCATTACCTATTTCAGGATGATGTGGTACTGGCGCTGCTTTTGCTGGCGCTGATTGCGGCATTGGCGCTGGAGCAGATTTCTCTTCAACGGGTGCTGCTTGAGCTGCCGTTTCAACAGGCGCTGCAATTGGCGCAGCATCACTTGTTGTTTCAAGCTTGATAACCACACTGCCTTGCTTAACTTTATCGCCAATTTTTATCAATACTTCTTTTACGGTGCCCGCATGTGAAGAAGGCACATCCATGGTCGCTTTATCAGTTTCGAGTGTAATTAAACCGTCTTCTTCAGCAATAACATCACCAACGCTGACCATAACGTCAATAACGTCGACTTCACCCTCTTCGCCAATATCAGGAACAACTACGTCAATTATTTCACTGGCTGCTGATGCGACAGGAGCAGGAGTTTCAACTACTGGCTGTTCATCAACTGGTGCAACTTCTACTGCAGCTTTACTTGCTGGTGCTACTTGTTCAGCGGCTGTATTTTCGTCCGCTTGACTAGCAACACTGGTAATTTCAGCAATGGCGTCGCCTTCTTTAATTTTATCACCAACCGCCACTAATAATTTAACAATTTGTCCCGCTTTTGGCGCTGGAATATCCATTGAGGCTTTATCCGTTTCAACCGTTACTATGCCTTCGTCAGCATCAACACTATCGCCAACTGCTACACAAAGTTCTATTACTTCTACTTCGTCGCCACCTACATCTGGGACTAGAATTTTTTCAATATCAGACATTTTATTCTCCTAGCTCCGTTATGCGTAAAGCGAGTTTATTTTTTCAGGGTTAATTTCAAAACGTTTAATTGCATCGCTTACCACGCTCATTTTAATTTCACCACGATTGGCTAATTCATAAAGCGCAGCAACCACAATGTAATTTTGATTTACTTCAAAATGTTGACGTAAATTTGCACGGCTATCACTACGACCAAAACCATCCGTACCTAATACGCGATATTCGGTATTAATAAAGGCACGTACTTGATCAGAATAAGATTTAACATAATCAGTGGCTGCAATGGCAGGCCCTTTTTCTTGAGTGATAACTGTTGAAATATAAGCTGTTTTCGCTTTGCTGTTCGGGTGTAACATATTCCAACGCGCAATATCTTGGCCTTCACGTGCTAATTCATTAAATGAGGTCACTGAATACACATCCGACGAAATACCAAACTCGTTGGCAAGTATTTGCGCGGCTTCACGTACTTGTAACAAAATAGTACCAGAGCCCATTAACTGAACATTGGCTTTTGCTTTACCTTTGCTTTTAACTTTTTCTAACTGATAAATACCTTTGATAATTTTATCACTAATATCTTTATCTTCAGGCATCGCTGGGTGATGATAGTTTTCATTCATCAAAGTCATGTAATAGAAAACATTTTCATTATCTTCATACATGCGGCGTAAACCGTCACGAACAATAACAGCCACTTCATAACCATAGGTTGGATCATAAGTAACACAATTGGGAATTAAGCCCGCTTGTACATGTGAATGACCATCCTGATGTTGTAAACCTTCACCATTTAAGGTTGTTCTACCTGCAGTAGCGCCGAGTAAGAACCCTTTGGCTTGGCTATCGCCCGCGGCCCACGCTAAATCACCGACACGTTGAAAACCAAACATTGAATAATAAATATAAAAAGGAATAGTGGTTGCATCACACGTTGAGTAAGACGTACCCGAAGCAACCCAAGAAGCCATTGCTCCTAATTCATTAATACCTTCTTGTAATACCTGCCCTTTTTTATCTTCTCGATAATAAGCAACTTGATCAGCATCTTGCGGTACGTATTTTTGTCCTTCACTTGCATAAATACCGACTTGACGGAATAAGCCTTCCATACCAAAAGTCCGCGCTTCATCAGGAATAATAGGCACAATTCGCTTACCTATTTTTTTGTCTTTCAATAAGCTATTAAGTACACGAACAAACGTCATTGTTGAAGAGACTTGACGATCACCACTGCCTTTTAATATTGCATCAAACGCTTTTAATGGCGGCACTTCAATGGTTTCACTTGGTTTTTCACGACGAGCGGGTAGCGAACCACCTAAGGCTTCACGACGCGCGATCATATACTTATATTCAGCACTGTCTTCAGGGAATTTGTAAAATGGTAAATCGGCAATTTGATCATCTGAAACTGGAATATTGAAACGATCACGGAAGTGTTTAATTGAATCCATGTCCATTTTCTTGACGTTATGCGCAATATTCAAAGCTTCACCAGAAGCACCTAAACCATAACCTTTGACCGTTTTGGCTAGAATAACTGTTGGACGACCCTTAGTTTCTTCGGCTTTTTTATAGGCTGCATACACTTTAACGGGATCATGACCACCACGGTTTAACCGATAAATATCTTCATCAGACATATTAGCTACCATAGCGGCTGTTTCTGGATACTTATTAAAAAAGTGTTCGCGCGTATATTTACCGCCTTTCGCTTTACAGTTTTGATATTCACCATCAACGGTTTCATTCATTAACTGCAATAATTTACCTGAGGTATCACGGGCTAATAATGCATCCCAATAACTCCCCCAAATAACTTTAACCACTTCCCAGCCTGCACCACGGAATGTGCCTTCAAGTTCTTGAATAATTTTTCCGTTACCACGCACAGGGCCATCTAAACGCTGTAAGTTACAGTTAATGATAAACGTTAAGTTATCTAAACCTTCACGTGAAGCTAAGCCGATAGCACCTAATGATTCGGGTTCATCCGTTTCACCATCACCTAAGAAACAATAAACACGTTGGCCAGAGCAATCTTTAATACCACGATCGGTTAAATATTTTAAGAAGCGCGCAGTATAAATAGCTTGTAAGGGGCCTAAACCCATTGAAACTGTAGGAAACTGCCAAAAGTCAGGCATTAAATGTGGATGAGGATAAGAAGGCAAACCATTACCAGCACACTCTTGACGAAAGTTATTCATTTGTTCTTCAGTTAAACGACCTTCAACAAACGCTCTTGAATAAATACCCGGAGAAATATGACCTTGTGCGAAAATAAAATCACCACCGTCTTTTTCGCTAGAGGCTTTAAAAAAGTGATTAAAACCAACATCGTAAAGCATAGCCGATGAAGCAAAACTACCAATATGGCCACCTAGCTCTAAATTTTTTTTCGAAGCACGTAATACTAAGACCAACGCATTCCAACGAATGGCAGCACGAACACGTGCTTCAATAGTTTGATCTGCAGGCATATGTGGTTCTTGCCCAGGTGGTATGGTATTTACATAAGCGGTTTTCGCATCGAAAGGTAAATGGGTGCCACCACGACGTGAACGTTCAATTAATTTTTCAAGTAGAAAATGTGCGCGATCTGGGCCTTCATTCGCCAGTACCGCTTCCATTGACTCTAACCACTCTTGGGTTTCTACTGCATCAATATCTATTTTTGGAAGCTCAGACATATACTTTGTCTCCGTTGTGTTTATAAATAAGATTTTTATCTAATGTTTTGTTTAAATTTATTATTACTTGCCAATACATCACTTTTTTTTAAATCCTGACCTTCGTCAGGATGACCGATATTTCGTCTTCCTGAACTTGTTTCAGGATCTCCCTTTAATCCTAACCTTCTTAAATATGAAGGTTTACTTACATTTCACTACGCTGTAAACGGCGCATCGAACGTTCCATACGACTGTGCTCTTGGTTTAATTTTAATAATACTTCTTCTATAAACGCTAAATGTTGATGGCTTGCGCCCCATGCTCGTTGTGGTTTCCCACTTAAAATTGCTTCAAGTAAACGTTTACGATAATCAGTGATTTTGGCAAATATATCAGGTTTTTTTGCCAAAATAGTTAAATTTTGTTCAATATTATCAATAAGTAACGAGTCCATACTACGAGCCAAATGTAGAATAATTGTATTGTGTGAAGCAGCACAAATAGCCATATAAAAACCAAAAACTGCTTCGGCTTCTGCATGAAAACTAGCCTGTAAGCCACTTTCTAATTGGGCATTACCAATGGCTTGATGTTTACGTTCTATTTCAGAAAAATCTGCTTTAGTGCCACGCATTGCGGCGTAATAAGCAGACATACCTTCTATACCTAAACGAAATTCAAGCAAATCAAATTGCGCTTCGTTATTACTGGCGAGTAAATTAAACAAGGGATCAGATAACCCCGATAAAATATTCTCACTGACATAAGTGCCACCACCTTGGCGACGTGTAACAAGCGCTTTCGCTTCTAACTTTTGTATTGCTTCACGTAAAGAAGGTCTTGATACATCAAACAACTTCGCCAATTCACGTTCAGGCATGAGCTTTTGTCCAGGTTTTAAACTGCCTTCAATGATCATTGCTTCCAGTTTCGCTAAAATCACATCCGCCAGTTTAGGCTGCTTGATTGTCTGCTTAATGGATTGCTTTAATGATTTATTTAATTCAGAATTTTCCATAACTTAGCTAAATATGCTCAACTCGTAGTGATCAGTGGTTCATGATCTATTTATAAGTGCTGGTAAATTGGTCTTACCAATATATTTTTCAGGCAGTTAAATTAACAAATTTAAAGGTAAAAGTAAAATTTTGAGTAAGTTGAAGACTGGAATAATCGTACTAAATACTAAAATCCCTTTTAAATCAGACCACTTGATTAGTGGTCTGACCAAAAGAATTATATTAACTTAAGACAAGTGCATAAAAACAAAAAAAGAGCTAAAAAAGCCCCTTTAAAATAGTTAGCCCTCTCTGATTCTTTGATTCTCTGATTCTCTGATTCTGATTCTCTGATTCTCTGATTCTCTGATTCTCTGATTCTCTGATTCTCTGATAGAAGGCTAGTATTTAACTTTTTATTCTGGCTATCTTGTACACAAACTCTTGCTAAATAAAATGTATTGTAGGTTGTCACGAGTGAAACGAGGCACAACAAAGCGTAATAAGCTTAACTTATCGCGGCCAGCAGCACCTAAAAAGTGATTTAAAATAAAGCAATGATACATTTAGCAACAACTAAGCGGAACATCGCCTGTATATTAAAAACTAATGCAAGGTCAGTTTAGCTTTTATCATTAAACAACGCTGATCTTCTTGTAATGTTTCCTTTAACGATCTCATTGTGCCCGCTGATAATTGCTCTTGTTTATTAACCGCATTAGTTAAACGCTGCACACTTTTTTCAGTACATAAAGCAGGGATCATAGTGCGATTATAACTACGCATAAATACCGCCCCTTTTTTATGATCTGTTTTAGTTAAATCATCAATTCTTTGATTAGCGGTTGTCGCCGAAAGTGATGTTTGTTCTGACGGATACATTGCCGACATTATCGTGCGTATTTTTGCAAAAGGTAATGCTTTTTCGTCACTAGTATCATTTTGAATAACGTCAAGCCATTTAGCTTTTACCGCACTATTTGGGGCAATAACTCGTGCATATAAGGCAGACTTTTCACCAGTGTCTGAATTATCTTGTTTTAATTCGTTGACGATTAACTGCTCGGCATTACTATATTGAAAACGACTTAATGTAGCGATAATTCCCCAACGCATATCTTGAGTAACGGTTAAATTAGGCACTTTTGTATCACCCGATAATACTTTTGCTAACCGTACTAAATCATTCGGTGAATGAGCAAATTCTTGATAATAACTAAACCAACGACGAAGTTTGTTGGTGTCATTAGTATTAGCAAGCATGTTTTTCCACATAAGCTTAGCAAGATTGGCTGAAATAACATTTACCTTAGTATTATCAGAGCCATACATTATTTTTAAATAACCTTCTGCTTGAGAAATTTGTCTTAATGCTTGCCCTAAAATGGTATAGTCTTGTTCTTTACTAATATTTGCCATAGCAATCGTTAAGTAGTTATTCAAAGCTAATTTTCCATCACGAACACTATCCCACAAACTTTGCCACAACATAGAGCGAAGTAATGGATCGCTAAAATCAGACAAATAACTTTGTACCGTAGCAAATGATTTTTCATCTAAATTAACTTTAACAAAGCCCCAATCTTGATAGTTAGGATAAACTAAATCAGGACAGCGCTGCCCTACCAAGCTAGTAACCGCTGTTGATTTCCCTTGATAGGTAACCGCCACTTTATTAGTAAGCGCTAACTTTTTATTTGTAATATTAAATAACGCTACTTGAATACGTTGCTCACGTAACGTTGGGAAATGTTTATCGGCCGATTGTTGTAAATTAAATTGGCTAATTTTTCCTTGCTGACATTGATAAATTGCCGTTAAAGAATTTACGCCCGCTTTATATAACCATTGTTGTTTCCATTGGTCTAAATTACGATCTGCGGCATCGGCTAGGGCGCCAATAAAATCATCTAATTTAGCATTTTGATAGGCGTTTTGAGTTAAATAATTATGAATGCCACGACGGAATACTTCATCACCCAATAAATGTCTAAGTTGATTTAATACCGAAGCGCCTTTTGAATAAGTGATCGCATCAATATTATCAAAAGCATTGGCCGTAGAAGGTACTGGCACTTCAATGGGGTGAGTGGTTATACGCTGATCTTGACGATAAGCACTTTGTTTACCACCCGCATAAAAACTACGCCAAGCATTATCAAATTTGGTACTTTCTGCCGTTGCCATTGTTTGCATAAACGCGGCAAAACTTTCGTTTAACCATAATGAGTCCCACCATTTCATGGTAACTAAATTACCAAACCATTGATGCGCCATTTCATGCAAGATAACACTCGCTAAACGTTGTTCTTGGCTTGCCGTCATTGCGCCATTAGTTAAAAAGCCTTTTTCAGCAAAGGTAATTGCGGCTGCATTTTCCATCGCGCCATACAAAAAATCAGGCACTAAAATTTGATCATATTTACGGAATGGGTAATCAACCCCATAATAATTCTCGAAAAAATCAATTCCGTTCTTAGTATATTTAAACCAATCAGCAGGCTTAATTTGCTTCGCCACCGATTGACGCACCAATAAACGCATTGGATATTTAGCTGAATTGTCTTGCCACACTGTATAAGGCCCAGCGTGTAATGAAAAATTATAAGGGCTTAATTTTAAAGTGCGATCAAAATACCACTCTTTTTTATCACCTAGTGGCTTCACTAACGTTTCTTTCGTTGCTGATATAACTTGCCAATTACTCGGCGTAATGACTCGCATTTGGTAAGTTGCTTTAAGATCCGGCTGATCAAATAAAGCGAACATTTGATGTGCCGCAGCAGGCTCAAAATGTGAATAAAGGTAAACTTTGCCATCAACGGGATCAGTAAAACGGTGTAAACCTTCACCATTGGTGCTGTGCTTACGGGTAAAGTCGACAACCACTTTGTTAGCACCTAAATTGAGTTCAGCGCTAGGGATTGTGATAAACCATTGGTTATAAATAGGCGTAATATTATGGCCATTTACGGTTAAAGTTTTTATATTCGCTTTATCTAAATCAACGGTTAATGCATTGCTATTGTCTGATAAATCAAAACGTATCGTCGATGTTGCCGAAAAGCTTTCGCCACCGGTTAAATTAAAGGTTAATGCATAATCCACATTCGACACGCGTTCAGAACGACTCATCGCTTGTTGTTCTGATAAATAAGCATTTTCAGCACGCGCTTTAAAGGTAGCTGATGATTTTTTTGCCACTGCCGTATGAGATAGTTGCTGATTATTGCTCGAACAAGCGGTTAAGAGTGTGATCACTATGGTGATGAGCGCAATTAAAGTTTTCAATTGTCTTCCTTTTTATAAGGTTAAACCATCAATTAAATGATTAATGTACATTTGAATTAAGAGCTTGTTGAAATAATCAATAAACCCCTATTCTTGTTCATGTATCCACCGATAAGGTAGAGAATTTCATTAACGGAAGTGGTAGGTTTCACAAATACACCCGTTCAATTTAATAGAGCAGGCATTTAAAAATTGGTTTACAGCATAGCTATTTTACGCAAAAAAAACAGTTGCTATGGTGTAAAAAAATGAATGAATTGAAGCAGTAATGGTAACTAACGTTTACAACAACCTATCACGATGTGTGTAAACATTAGAGTCTTTACAATTAATTAACCACACCTAAAATAGTCAATACAGAAATAACCGCAAGTAACAATAATAACGTCCGTTTTGCTAAACGTACTAATAAGCAAGGCTCTGCAGTGCAATCTTCTTCATCAACGCTGTAATCTTCGGCGACTTGTGCGATAGAAATAAGTATTGCATTGGGTGATTTTTTAAAATCGTACAAGCTTTCCAACCAAGTAGGAATGGCTTTAGAAAAATGACCTACAAACATATAACCAAAAGCGGTAATTCGCACAGGAAGCCAATCAATAAACGCTAAAGTTTGCTTACAGGTTTTTAATACCTCGTCACTCAAGGTCAACTCATCTTCGCTATTACGTTCGCTTAACGTAGTAAGTAACCGATAAAACAGTGCACCAGGTGCTCCAAAAACGACAAAAAATAACATAATAGCAATATAGTAACGGTAATTAAGCCATACTAACGACTGACCAAACCCTTGATCTTCTAAACCCTTTTCTTGCAATAATTGTTGACGATTTACCTCACAAGTAGTGGTTTCACCACGAAAAGCTGAGCGTAAATAGCATTTGTAAGCTTCGCGAGATTTAACACAACCAAAACAAATAATTAAAATTACGGTAGATATAATTAAATGCAGTAATCCCTCTTCTATCATATTTAAAAGTAAAAGCGTGGCAAGAGTGGGTAAAGCAATAAAAACGGACGTATAAAGCGGATTTTTTAAAAATCGCAGTTGTTTATCCACTTTTTTACACCAGATTAAATACTGTTGATAATAGTGATTAAATTGCCACCAAGATGAGGATAAGTGACGTTCTGCCATTAAAGCGATTAATAAACTGATCAAGCTCATATTGAAAATATATTTCCGTAGCAAAAAAATAAATTATGGCTATTGTAAACATTGACGAAAATATTGCCAATTAAATGATGCGCCCGGATCTGTTTTTCTATTAGGCGCAATATCACAATGGCCAACAATATTATCGTTAATAATAGCGGGATAATAATACTGCAAACTTGTAGTTAACTTCACTAACTGTTTATATTGAAGTTCGGTGTACGGAATTTCATCGGTACCCTCAAGCTCTATACCAATAGAAAAATCGTTACATTTTTCTCGTCCTAAAAAATTTGAAATACCGGCATGCCAAGCCTTATCGTTAAAATTAACATATTGAATAATAGTACCGTCACGTCGAATTAAACAATGCGCCGATACACGCATATCTGCAAGTTCTAAAAAACTTTCATCAGCTTTTATATCTATTTTACCCAAAAATAAATTAGTTATATGATCTCCACCAAATACACCTGCGGGTAAAGAGATATTATGAATAACTAATAGGTTAATCTCATCAGCAGAGTTACGAGGTTCAAAATGGGGTGATTTTTGTTGCTCAACATTAAGCAGGCATCCCTTTTTTATTTCAAATAAGGTATTATCTTTATTCATGATTATTATGACTTATACAATAGATACTGAAACAAGTTCAGTATGACTGAAAAATGCTGAAACAAGTTCAGCATGACACAAAAAAAATAATGTATGCCTAATAAATACAAAAAACAGCATGACGATAAATACTGAAACCCTGACGAAAAATGCTGAAATGCCGTCATCCTGACGAAGGTCAGGCTCTAGTATTAGCTAAAACAATGATTTAAATAAAACTTAAACAATAACCTAAACGGAAAACCCCTTTATTATGCCGCAAAACGATACAAGTGCACAATTTGGTAAAGCTTTTACATGGTTAGCGTGGTTACTTGCTTTAGGTTTATTAGCGTTTGTTTTTCAAGACTTGCTTGAAAGCCAAAATAATCCTAATGAAAATCCAAGCTATTCTCTTAGTGAACAAGGTTTAGCAGAAGTAACGTTACAGCAAAATAAACATGGTCACTATGTTAGTAATGGCACCATTAATCAACAACAAGTCACTTTTTTATTAGATACAGGTGCAACGGAAGTTTCTATTCCTGTCAATGTTGCCGAACAGCTAAACCTACCTCGCATGGGCGGTTATCGTGTTGAAACAGCTAACGGTTCAGTATTAGTACAACAAACCCAACTAGATGAACTGAGTATTGGCAATATTTTCCTCTATAATGTACGCGCTAACATTAACCCGGGCATGCGCGGAAAAGAAATTTTACTTGGTATGAGTGCGCTTAAAAAAGTAGAATTTCAACAAACGGGTAACCAACTAATTTTACGAGAACGAAATGCTTCCTGATTCACTAAAAAACGATATTACAACAACAATTGCTTGGGCCTTAAAAGAAGACTTAAATGGGCTGGGCAGCAAAGGCCAAGATATTACTGCAGAATTAATTCCCGCCACTGAAAATGCCATTGCTACCGTCATTTCGCGAGACGAATGTATCATTTGTGGTATTGCTTGGGTAAACGAAGTATTTAAGCAGCTTGATAGCGCAACGGGTTTAACAACCACAATTACATGGTTTGTAAACGATGGCCAGCATGTAAAAGAAAATACCACATTATTTGAACTTAATGGCAATGCCCGTACTTTATTAACAGGTGAACGTACCGCCTTAAATTTTTTGCAAAGCTTATCTGGCACAGCAACAATTACCAGTGATTATGTAAAAGCACTTGCTGGCACAAGTACAAAATTACTCGATACGCGCAAAACTATTCCTGGTTTACGCAGTGCCCAAAAATATGCTGTTACTTGTGGTGGTGGAGTAAATCATCGTATTGGATTATTCGACGCATTTTTAATTAAAGAGAACCACATTGCTGCTTGTGGTGGTATTAATAAAGCTATTGCTACAGCGAAGAAAAATCATCCTAATAAAACGGTTGAAGTAGAGGTTGAAAGTTTAAACGAGCTTGAACAAGCAGTGAACGCTGGCGCGGATATTATTATGTTAGATAATTTTAGTACGCAAATGATCGAACAAGCGATAACGCTGGCTGCGGGTAAAGCCAAATTAGAAGTATCGGGCAATATGACCTTAGCCACGTTAGCTGATTACGCTAAAACTGGCGTTGATTTTATTTCAGTAGGCGCCTTAACCAAACATCTACATGCCGTCGATTTATCGATGCGTTTTAAGTAAATTGGCAAATCTTAGCCACAATAGTCTAAACCATAATCTAAAATAGGTTATATGGATAACTCGTTATTTGTGGATAACTAATTAATAACAAAAAATAATAAAAAATAATAAAGAACATCTTAAATTACACTTTTGTGATTTTCCTTTTAATTAAGTAAAGATGTGCTATAAACAATAATAGCTTTTTAAAATAGTGAATTGGTGAACATTCAACCTATTTCCAACCAATTAACACTAAAAAGTGTACAAATAGCAAAAAAGTTTAAAAAAAATCGCAACAATATTTTACATTTTCGAAATTTTGTCGCAATATGAACTAAGCCCCCGTAATAAAGTATGGAAATATGATTATGAAAAATTTAAACAAAATGAATACAATACGCAAAACTAAGGGTTTTACTCTTATTGAATTAATGATCGTTGTTGCGATTATAGGTATTTTGGCTGCGGTAGCGTTGCCTGCTTATCAAACTTATACAAATAAAGCTAAATTTTCTGAAGTAGTATTAGCTGTTGATTCCGTTAAAACATCAATGGAAACATGCCTACAAGTTAATGGTGGTACTTTGGGAAGCTGTGATACTGCAGCTAAAGTTGGTGTTGATCTTACAGTCGCAGCCTCTGGAGCTAATGTTACTAGCGTTACTATCGCATCAGGAAAAATAACAGGTACAGGATTAGGTAAAACATTTATATTTACCACTACTGGTGCTGGTGTATGGTTAAAAGATTCTACTAGTACTTGTATTGCTGCTGGTTATTGTTAATTTATTCATCTTATATTTTAAGCTCCTGCGGGAGCTTTTTTTATAACTAAACTTTACCCATTAATTACTTTTTGGTTTATTTCAAACAAAAATACGTTACACTTAATTAAATATTAGTTATGTAAGGTTTTCTTTAACGAAATGAAAGGACTTCATCAGCAATCAAGTCTATTATCAGCGTTATCAAAACATGATTTAGTGCCTCCTGAGATGATTGAAGAAATCAGCTCAGGCTACATTCAACAAAAAAAACCGATCATTCGCTTTTTAGTTGAAGACAAACACTATAGCGCACTGCATATTGCTAAAATTTTATCTAAAAGTTTTGGTCATCCCCTAGTCGACCTAAAAGATTTCGACACTACTTTAGTACCCGATGGTGTTCGTAACGAAAAATTAATTTTAAAACATCACGCCCTGCCCTTATTTTTACGTGGCAAAGTATTGTTTGTAGCGATGTCTGACCCAACCAATCTTGATGCCCTTGAAGAAATTCAATTTAACAGTGGTTATATCACTGAACTGTTATTAGCTGATGAGCACAGCTTACAAGCCTGTATTGAAAAAGTTTTAGAAGATGAAAGCGACGCACTCGACATTACTGATTTAGACAGCGAAGAACTCGCTGACATGGATGTTCAGGAAGAACGTAAAGATGATGATTATACGGGCGATAAAGACGACGCACCTATTGTTGTTTATATTAATAAAATATTGTTAGATGCAATAAAAAAAGGCGCTTCTGATTTACATTTTGAACCGTATGAAAAAAGTTATCGTATTCGTTTCCGGATTGACGGAATTTTAACTGAAGTTGCCACCCCACCGGTCTCTCTTTCAAGTAGAATGTCTGCACGCCTTAAAGTCATGTCTAAACTTGATATTGCCGAACGTCGTGTACCCCAAGATGGCCGTATAAAACTCGCCCTTTCAAAGAAAAAATCTATTGATTTTCGGGTCAGCACTCTACCCACTATGTGGGGTGAAAAAATTGTAATGCGGATACTAGATTCTTCCAGCGCTATGTTAGGTATCGATATGCTCGGCTATGAACCCGAGCAAAAAGCTATTTATATGGAAGCGCTTGCTCGCCCGCAAGGGATGATTTTAGTTACTGGGCCAACCGGCTCAGGTAAAACGGTATCCTTATATACCGGCTTAAATATTTTAAACACCCCTGAGCGTAATATATCAACGGCCGAAGATCCGGTTGAAATTAACTTAACAGGTATAAACCAAGTACAAATTAATGTCCGTGCAGGGTTAACTTTCCCGGGAGCATTACGCTCATTTTTACGTCAAGATCCTGATATTGTAATGGTCGGTGAAATACGCGACCTTGAAACCGCCGAAATTGCAATAAAAGCAGCACAAACAGGTCACTTAGTATTATCAACATTACACACTAATTCAGCCGCTGAAACACTCACCCGTTTATCGAATATGGGTGTACCTTCCTATAATATTGCCAGTTCAGTTTCTATTATTATTGCCCAGCGCCTTGCTCGCCGTTTATGTATGCAATGTAAAGAAGTGGAAGATATTCCTGTAGAAGAATTAACCCGACAAGGTTTTCCCACAGACAGTGATGAAAAAATAGTGTTATATAAACCTGTAGGCTGTGAACATTGTACGGGTGGCTACAAAGGCCGTGTCGGTATTTATGAAGTTATTAAAATAAGCCCTGAAACGGCAAGAATTATTATGGCGGGTGGTAATTCGTTAGAAATTGCCGCACAGTGTCAAAAAGAAGGTTATAAAAACTTACGTCAATCGGGCATTAAAAAAGCCATGTCGGGGATGACCTCGTTGGCAGAAGTAAACCGCGTAACCAGTTCATAATGGAATGGTTGGCATATAAAATTAATAAACGTATTTCTATAAATAATAAACTATTCGATATAAATACAGTGTAGTAAGGTTATAACTATGGCAACAGCGACCGCTAGAAAAATACCTAAGCCAAAAGAACTTGATGTTTTTACGTGGCATGGTGTAAATCGTAAAGGAAAAAAAATAAGTGGTGAGTTATCCGCAGCTTCTCCTGTTGAATTAAAATCACAACTGCGCAAACAGGGCATTACCCCAAGTAAAGTAAAGAAAAAGCCTAAACCCTTATTTGGCATGAGTGGCGAGAAAAAAATTCAGCCAATGGATATTGCCATGATCACTCGTCAAATTGCTACTATGCTTGGCGCGGGCGTACCTTTAGTGCAAACCATAGAAATGATTGGCAAAGGTCACGACAATGCAAAAATGCGACGCTTGCTCGCCGATATTGGCAATAAATTATCTTCTGGTATTCCATTATCTGAATGCTTGCGTGAACACCCCTTGTATTTTGATGATTTGTATTGTGATTTAGTCAGTTCTGGCGAGCAATCAGGCGCCCTCGAAACAATTTATGATCGTATTGCTACCTACAAAGAAAAAGCCGAAGCACTTAAATCTAAAATCAAAAAAGCAATGACCTACCCAATAGCAGTATTAATTATTGCCTCGCTGGTAACTTCAGTATTATTAATTTTTGTAGTGCCGGTTTTTCAAGAAATTTTTGCTGGTTTTGGCGCAGAGTTGCCCGCATTTACTTTACTCGTTATTGCAATTTCAGAATTTATGCAAGCCTATTGGTATTTGGGTTTAGCTGGAATTTTTTTGTTTATTTGGTTATTTAAACGCGTCCATCGTAACAGTCAACACTTTCGAGACAGTGTGGATAAAAAGATTTTAAAAATCCCCGTTATTGGTGAGCTACTTGAAAAAGCTGCGGTTGCGCGTTTTGCACGGACCTTATCGACAACTTTTGCTGCCGGCGTGCCGTTAATGGATGCGTTAGATTCAGCAGCGGGTGCCTCAGGCAATGCGGTATTTCGTGACGCTATTTTAGAAGTGCGTTCAGAGGTCTCTTCGGGCATGCAAATGAACTTAGCAATGCGCAATTGTAATATTTTCCCCGACATGGTTATTCAAATGGTGGCTATTGGTGAAGAGTCAGGTGCGGTCGATGATATGCTGTCAAAAGTGGCTAATGTATATGAGCAGCAAGTCGATGATGCGGTTGATGGCTTAACCGCGTTATTAGAGCCAATGATTATGGCGGTGTTAGGGGTGGTGATTGGCGGCTTAATTATCGCGATGTATTTACCTATTTTCCAAATTGGTCAGATTGTTTAACTTTTTATAAAAATAAACCATTGGATATGCCATCATCCGTTACGGTTTAAACGAGTCATCCTGACGTAAGTCAGGATCTCACTCAAATTACTAAAGCCTAAAACCTAAAATCTAAAATCTAAAATCTAAAATCTAAAATCTAAAAAATAGTTATAATGACAAAGCAACATAACATTAAAATAACAGACAACATTTAAAGGCCTATTTTGTTCGACTTAATTTCACAGACAATCACACAAACTATTGCTGCGTTTGATAATTTTCCATACTTTTTTTATGCAACGGTTATTATTTTTTCATTACTAATCGGTAGTTTTTTAAATGTGGTAATTTATCGCTTACCCAAAATACTAGAGCAAGGCTGGAAACAAGAATGTCGTGCTTTCCTAGAAGATGAACTCGATTTAAAACGTACCAAAGCAAACAGCGAAAATGAGCTTGAAATTTCATTATCTAAACCTGATTCAAGCTGCCCACACTGCGACCACAAAATTCGTTTCTATGAAAACATCCCCGTTATTAGTTGGTTATTTTTAAAAGGCCAATGTAGTCAATGTCATCATGCTATAGCTAAACGATATCCATTAGTTGAATCAGTGACCGCATTAATCGGTTTTTTGGTTGCCCAACATTTTGGTGTAACAGCTACAACCTTTTGGGTTTTACTATTAAGTTACGCGTTAATTTGCTTAACAATGATCGACGTTGACCACATGCTATTACCCGATCAAATAACCTTGCCGTTTTTGTGGCTGGGCTTATTGCTTAACCTTAATGGCTTAATTGTTCCATTAAGTGACGCCGTTATTGGCGCCTCCGTTGGTTATTTAAGTTTATTTAGCGTATTTTGGCTATTCAAATTAATTACCGGCAAAGAAGGAATGGGGCATGGTGATTTTAAATTACTGGCGTTATTTGGTGCATGGACAGGTTGGCAATTATTAGCCATTTTAATTTTAATGGCATCGGTAGTTGGCGCCGTTATTGGTATTAGTTTAATGTTATTTAAAAATCATCAACGTGAGCAAGCAATTCCATTTGGCCCTTATTTAGCTATTGCTGGTTGGATTACTTTAATGTGGGGAGAAAAAATTTGGTCGTGGTACTTAACTTTAATAATGTAATCGTTGCCCACCATGTCTAATTTTATTATCGGTTTAACTGGTGGTATTGGCTCTGGTAAAACCACGGTTGCAAATATGTTTGCCGAATTAAATGTTGATCTTATTGACGCAGATATTATTGCTCGACAAATCGTTGCTCCTAACACTGACGCATTGCTTAAAATAGCCGAACATTTTGGTAAAGATTATTTACTGGCCGACGGTAATTTAAATCGCGCCAAATTACGGAGTAAAATTTTTACTGATTCTGATGATGGCCGCGAGTCGAAAAAATGGTTAGATAACTTATTGCATCCTCTAATACGCGAGCAATTACTACAAACCGTAAAATCAACTACGAGTCAATATTGCATTTTAATTGCCCCCTTGTTAATTGAGAACAAGTTAACTGAAATTGTCGATCGCACTTTGATTATCGATATTGATCCACAAACACAGATAAGCAGAACAATGAATCGCGATAATAATAGTCGCACATTGGTTGAAAATATTATTAACCATCAAATTTCTCGCGAACAACGTTTAGCCTTTGCCGACGATATTATTGATAATAATTATTCGGCGTTAAATAAAATACAACAGCAAGTGGCAAATTTACATCATAAATATTTACAGTTGAGTAAATAACATTAACTCCCGAAGATAAATGAGATAAATAGCTATTTTTACGTTTTTCGTGTAAAAAAATCTCAACATAATCAAACAAAGCACGGATTAATCAATGTTTTTTTATATAAATATAGCCATTTCAAGTATCTAACGTTACTATTAGAAGATCATTCTATACTAACTTGATGAATTTTTGAGATGACCGCTATTTTATATGAGCACCCGCTCAATGAATCTATTCGAAATTTTCTCAAATTAGAACAATTATTTAAACAAGTACATTGCTGTAACGCCAACGATATAAATACTAACTATCAAGTTTTTTTTACAGCGCTATTTGCGATAATTGATACTTTAGAACGTAATGATATTCGTGGTGATTTAATTAAAGAACTAGAACGCCTTGAACAAAATTTGATCTCTTGGTCTAAATCACCTGAAATCGACAATAATGCCTTACAACAAAATCTTGCTCACACTATTCAATTAATAGCGCAGTTGAAACCTAATCAACAAACCTGGTGGCAACTTAAAGAAGATAAGTTGTTAGCAAGTCTTAAACAGCGATTTGCGATTCAAGGTGGCAGTTGTTTATTTGATCTTCCTCACTTGTGCTTTTGGTTAAGTAGCCCATCAAAATTAATTTCACACGATATTAGTCACTGGCTTAAATTACTGTCTACTATAGAACAAAGTTTAGCGTTAATATTAAAGTTTATTCGTATGCGGGCTGAATTTGAAAGCATTTCAACCGATAGTGGTTTTTATCAAGATAGTGGCGAGGGAATATTATTACTACGTATTAAATTAGCCAGTAATGTTCAATATTATCCAACAATTAGTGGTAATAAGTTCCGATATTCCATTCGATTTATGCTACCTTGCAAAGATTCTGGTAAGCGTTATGCCAACCAAGCAACCCAATTTCAATTAGCTCGCTGCTAGAATTTTCTCATTTTTTAACCACTATTTTTGTTACTTTTAGAATAGCAAATTTTTCGCAGACAAGAATAGCGCCCTTTAAGATAGACGTATATAATGACGTTATTACCTGCTGATTGAATTATATCGATGACCTTAACTGTTGCTTGTCCGAATTGCCAAAAAAAAGTTGAATGGAAAACTGAAAATGACTTCCGTCCTTTTTGCTCGAAGCGTTGTCAATTAATTGATCTAGGTGAATGGGCAAATGAGGAACATAAAATATCACAACCGATTCAAGGAGCAACAGAAGTTACTGAAGAAATGCTAGATGCATTAGAAGATGAATTTTTATTACACAATAAATTCTTTGTTGAACCAGAATAACCACTTAATAGCTACTTCATTTATTGTAAACTATATTTTAATGTTTAGAATTGATGCGTTTTTAATAGATCAATAATCGCTTTGTTTGCTTTTGGAAACTCAAGTAATGATAACTCTGCCAAATTGCACCACTTTTGCTGCTGCCCTTCTTGCGCAGTGGGCTCACCAATAAATTGATCAACAACAAATACTTCTAATAAGACTTTTTTATCACCATAATCATGTGAAATTTCAACTAACGGCTGACATGCCAATATATCGATATTAATTTCTTCTTTAAGCTCTCTAGCAAGCGCTTGTGCTACTGTTTCGTGAACTTCTACCTTACCACCAGGAAATTCCCACTTACCTCCTTGATGTACGTTTAAATTCCGTTTAGTAATAAAAAACTGCTGCTCACGATGAATTACGCCTACTGCCACATGTACTACGGTTAACATAAATGTGAATCCTCAAGTAAAACAGGTATAAAAAAGGTGAGCAGACAGCTCACCTTGTAAATAAAATTTAGAATGACTATTTTCTATCCTTACTTAGGTAATATACAAAGCCACCGATATTATTAAGATAACTTGCCATGACATTGTTTATATTTTTTTCCTGAACCACAAGGACAAGGCTCATTACGGCCAACGCGAGGTTGTTGATTTACCTGATCGTTTTGGCCACTGGTTTCATGAGTAAACTCTTTGGGGGCTTCATCCGCTTTACGTGTTTGTTCTTCAACCGCTTCAACGTCTGATTCAGCTTGAATTTGTACTTTACACAAAATCCCTACTACATCAGCTTTTAGGTTATCAAGCATTTCAGAGAACATTTCAAATGACTCGCGCTTATACTCTTGCTTAGGATTTTTTTGTGCATAACCGCGTAAATGAATACCTTGTCTAAGGTGATCCATTGCCGCTAAATGTTCCTTCCATAAAGAATCTAAACTTTGCAACATTACCGCTTTTTCAAATTGGCGTAACACATCGCCACCAACGGTTTGCTCTTTCGCTTTATAAGACTGGTCTACGGCATCAACTATACGTTCACGCAACGTTTCTTCGTGCAGATTTTCATCTTCATCCAGCCATTGAGCGACTGGTAAGTCAATACCTAGTTCACCTTTAAGTTGTTCTTCTAAACCTGAAATATCCCACATTTCAATAAGTGACTGGGGAGGAATGTGACCACTAATAACATTTTCAACAACGTCAGCACGTATAGCATTAATGGTTTCGCTAATATCACCTTCGTTTAACAATTCATTACGTTGCTCGTAAATAACTTTACGCTGATCATTTGCAACATCATCAAATTCAAGTAATTGCTTACGAATATCAAAATTGCGGCCTTCCACTTTACGTTGAGCATTTTCGATACTACGTGTTACCCAAGGATGCTCAATCGCTTCACCATGTTCCATGCCTAATTTACGCATCATGTTAGAAATACGTTCAGAAGCAAAAATACGCATTAAGCCATCTTCCATTGAAAGGTAGAAGCGGGTAGAACCTGGATCACCTTGACGACCAGAGCGACCACGTAATTGATTATCGATACGACGTGATTCATGACGTTCAGTAGCCACAATATGCAAACCACCTAATGCAATTACTTTGTCGTGCTCGGCTTGCCATTCAGCAGTAGCTTTAGCAATTTGTTCTTCTGTTGGATTTTTTAATTTCGCAAGATTTGCACCTAAATTACCACCGAGTACAATATCAGTACCACGACCAGCCATATTAGTGGCAATAGTAACTGCAGCAGATTTACCAGCATCAGCTACAATTTCAGCTTCTTGTTGATGAAATTTAGCGTTTAGTACTTTGTGTTTGATTTTTGCTTTTTTCAAGAAATCAGATAAAAATTCTGATGTTTCAATACTAATGGTGCCCACTAATACTGGTTGACCCGTTTTAACGCAAGCTTGAATATCTTCAAGGATCGCTTCAAATTTTTCTTCCGCAGTTAAATAAATTAAATCGGCCATATCTTTACGGATCATTGGTTGATTCGTTGGGATAACCACGGTTTCCAACCCATAAATATGATTAAATTCAAAAGCTTCAGTATCCGCAGTACCTGTCATACCCGATAATTTATTATAAATTCTAAAGTAGTTTTGAAAAGTTATTGAAGCAAGCGTTTGATTCTCATTTTGAATATTAACGCCTTCTTTAGCTTCAACCGCTTGATGCAAACCTTCAGACCAACGTCGCCCTTCCATAGTACGACCGGTATGTTCATCAACGATGACAATTTCGTCATCTTTAACAATATAATCAACATCTTTCTGGAATAATTTATGTGCACGTAATGCTGCCATAACATGATGAAGGAGTGAAATTTTCGCTGCTGAAAATAATGATTCACCTTGTTCGAGCAAACCTTTTTCTTGCATAATTTCTTCAATACGAATTTGACCGCGTTCGGTTAAATAAATTTGCTTCGATTTTTCATCAATAGAGAAGTCACCAGTGCTTTCAACCCCTTCTTTATCTTCTTCTTCTTGACGTTCTAACGTTGGCACAACCTTATTAATCTCGCGATATAACTCTGAACTATCTTCAGCTTGCCCTGAAATAATTAAAGGGGTACGTGCTTCATCGATTAAAATAGAATCCACTTCATCGACAACGGCAAAGTTAAGTTCACGTTGTGAACGCTCGTTTGGTGAAAATGCCATGTTGTCACGTAAATAATCAAAACCAAATTCGTTATTCGTACCATAAGTAATATCAGCGTTATAAGCAGCTTGTTTTTCTTCTGCTGACATATTAGGAATATTACACCCAACGGTCATCCCTAAAAATTCAAACAAAGGACGAGCCCAATCAGCATCACGACTCGCAAGATAGTCATTCACTGTAATAACATGGACACCCTTACCAGATAAACCATTAAGGTAAGATGGTAAAGTTGCCGTTAATGTTTTACCTTCACCAGTTCGCATTTCAGCAATTTTACCTTGATGTAAAACCATACCGCCGATCATTTGAACATCGAAATGGCGCATACCGAAAACACGTCGACTTGCTTCTCTTACAACGGCAAAAGCTTCAACTAACAAATCATCTAAGCTTTCACCCTGACTCACTCGTTCTTTGAATTCTGCTGTTTTCGTTTGTAATTCTTGGTCACTTAACGCTTCAATCGCTGGCTCTAACGCATTTATTTTATTTACTTCTTTGCGGAATTGTTTAAGTAATCTATCGTTTCTACTACCAAATATTTTTGTTAATACATTTGCAAACATCGTTTTTAAAACCAACTTTAGAGGAATTATTCCATTTAAAAAACTGACCATCATTATATATAACAGTGATCAAAACTTATTATTTTTGCCCTTTGATGTTATTTTTTTGCTTTTCTATAGACAAATTTCAAAGGATTAATTTGCCTATTTTTTCTTAAAATTTCGTAATGTACATGCGGGCCAGTTGAGCGACCAGTACTGCCCATATGTGCAATAATTTGCCCTTTTTCAACTACATCACCAACATTAACGAGAATTTCTTTATTATGTCCATAACGGGTTTTTAAGCCATTACCGTGATTTATTTCAATTAAATTACCATAGCCATAGCGATCAGATGCCCAACTTACTACACCTGATGCTGTAGCGATAATAGCTGAATCTTCTTTACCAGCAAAATCAACACCTTTATGCATAGCTGGGGTTCCGCGAAATGGATCTTTACGAACACCATAATATGAAGACAGCCAACCACGTTTAATGGGGCGGCCAGATAAATAACTGCTGTCTTGTATATGGTGACCCAATGTTAAAGATTCAAGCAGTCGTAATTTTTTTTCTTCTTCTGGCAATTGTTTTTCTAAGAGTGATATTTCACTAAAAAGTTCGCTAAAGGATTTTATATTGGCTTCTGATATATTTTGACTTGGCCCACCACTGGGCGGCAACTCATTAAAATCAAATTCTTTTAATGGAATATCCGCGTCATTTGCTAAGCGATCACCTAAGGCATTTAACCGTAATACTTGACTTTGTAATTCAGCTAATTTTAGAGATAGTGTTAATGTTTTTTGTTGAGAATCAATTAAAGTTTTGTTCAGATTTTCAGAATCAACTGCTTGATTATTGTGTATATATTTAGCGTTACTATTGAGGGAATTGCTATTAATACTGGCCATAGTGATGGGGGTTGCATCGTTTGAAATAAATAAATGAATAATAAATCCTGATATCAGTGCAAACACTAATAGCGCAGACAACCAATGAGCTTTTTTTAGCCGCATTGTAAATCTTACGTTCTTTCCGCGATATAGTAGTGTTAAACTCATAGTGAACTTAGATGATACTCATTCATTAAACTAAATTATGTTTTCTTATTAAGAAAAATATTATGCCAAGAAAAACCAAACAGCCTATAGATAGATCATCATTATTGCAATCTTGTGCAGGCACTTTGGCACAAATTACCGAGAAAACCAATTTTTTAACTAAGCTATCGGCTATTGTACGACAAACTTGCCCTGATATTCCAGTTGATGCCTATCAAATTGCCAATTTTCATCATTCAGCCATTATTATTGAAGTAAAATCTTCAGTTTGGGGCCAACGCTTACAATTTGAAAGGATGAAAATAACCAAGACTCTTAACGATATGTCTAATGGTCAATTCACTAAAATTGAAATTAAAGTAAACCCATTTACAACTAAAAATAGCGCTATACATCCCGCAGATAAAACCAAAGATAAATATAGATATCACCATATTAGCAAGAGTGCAGCATTACATATAGAAGAAGTTGCAGAATCGGCACCCCAAAGTTTAAAAGAAAAGCTACTACGCTTAGCAAAACTAGCTAGGTAAGCCCATGTTAAATTAGGCTTTCAATTGATTGCGCAAAAATCAAATAGTGTTAAGGTTAGTTTCTAAATATTGAATAGGAGCTTGTGCTTCATCTTGATAAGTAACCCACTCCCAAGCATCTGTGCGTTTAAATACTTCACGTAATAAAATATTATTTAATGCATGGCCTGATTTAAAGGCATTAAGTTCACCTAATATACTCACACCACCCATATATAAATCACCAATAGCATCAAGTATTTTATGTTTTACAAATTCATCATCATAACGCAGTGCATCTTTATTTAGCATACGGTATTTATCAAGTACAATAGCATTTTCAAGACTACCGCCTAGCGCAAGATTATGAGAACGTAAAAATTCAATGTCTTGCATAAAACCGAAAGTACGAGCGCGGCTAATTTCTTTGATGAATGAACAGCTTGAAAAGTCCATTGACATGGTTTGGGCTGTATTTGAAATAACAGGGTGATCAAATTCTATAGCAAAGTTAACTTTAAAGCCTTCGTGCGGTAATAACTCAGCCCACTTATCGCCTTCTTCTACGCGTACAGGTTTTTTAATACGTAAAAAACGTTTAGCAACATTCGCTGTTTCAATATCTACTGATTGTAATAAATAAACAAAAGGTAATGCACTACCATCCATAATAGGAATTTCAGGTGAATCAACATCTATAATTAGATTGTCAATACCTAAACCGGCAATAGCTGATAACAGGTGTTCGACGGTGGAAATCTGAACACCTTCTTCATTAACTAAACAGGTACACAAAGTCGTTTCACCAACAGCAGTTGGTGTCGCTTTAATATCAACGACAGGATCAAGGTCAACACGACGAAATATAATTCCCGTGTTCGCAGGCGCAGGACGGAGTGTGAGCTGCACCTTTTCACCTTTATGTAAACCAACACCTGTGGCTGATACACTTTCTTTGATTGTACGTTGCTTAATCATTTCTAACCTATAACACGCATTTAAAATTAAATTCGAACGCTTTTTCAGTGTTTTAATTACTTATTACATTAATCGCTAAATTAGCGGTGGCATAATATACCTAAAAAACATAAAAAAATCAAAAATACAATTTTTATGCCGTCTAGTGCTTATTATCCATAGCATTTTACCAACCTAAAACAGTTGCTTTAGCCTTACAATTAGCAGTTGTATTAATCTGCTTGTTTACGTAAAAATGCAGGTATATCTAAATAATTATCTGATAATACTTCACTCGCTTTCGCTGGCATTGCCTGAGCGTTACTCTCTGGCATAGTAACCGTACTAGTATTTATTTCTGGTTGTGACGTTGTAACGTAATCACCACCAACAACTTGTTGCTCAATTTGCACAGGTGGGTTAACCAAAGTAATATCAGGTTTACGCTCTGCCCCAATCCCTGTAGCAACAACAGTTACGCGTAATTCTTCAGTCATTTCAGGATCAATTACCGCGCCAACAACAACCGTGGCATTTTCGCTTGCAAAAGCTTTTACTGCATTACCGACGGTTTCAAATTCATCAATACTAATATCCATACCCGCCGTAATATTTACCAAAATACCGCGAGCTCCTGCCAAATCAACATCTTCAAGTAATGGGCTTGAAATCGCTGCCTCTGCAGCTTCTTCAGCACGATCAGGACCTGAAGCAATACCCGATCCCATCATCGCGGTACCCATTTCAGACATTACTGTACGTACATCTGCGAAATCGACATTGATTAAACCAGGACGAGTAATTAACTCGGCAATACCTTGAACAGCACCTAATAATACATTGTTAGCTGCTTTGAATGCGTCTAACAAAGTTGTACCTGGCCCTAATACTTTCAATAATTTTTCATTAGGAATAGTGATCAATGAATCAACATGCTTTGCTAAAAATTCGATACCTTGATCCGCATAATTCATCCGTTTTTTTCCTTCAAAAGGAAACGGTTTAGTCACTACAGCAACGGTTAAGATACCCATTTCTTTGGCTATTTCGGCTACCACAGGTGCAGCACCCGTACCTGTTCCACCACCCATACCTGCCGCGATAAAAATCATATCAGCGCCTTGTAGGGTTTGTTTAATTGTTTCTCGGTCTTCTTCTGCACTGCGACGACCAATTTCTGGATTGGCGCCCGCACCTAAACCTTTTGTTACATCACAGCCCATTTGCAAGGTTACATTTGCAGATGAGTTACGCAATGCCTGTGAATCTGTATTCGCAGTAATAAATTCAACACCTTCAATGGTTTGACTAACCATGTGTTCTACTGCATTACCGCCACCGCCACCAACACCGATGACTTTTATGATAGCTTCTTCGTTATGATCTTCCATCAATTCAAACATATTATTTTCTCCGTCTTTTGTTCCACCAAAAATTCTAAGTTTTTCTTACTCACTACTTTCTACTTTCTACTTTCTTTACATAGAAAAAATCTTAACCTAGCCTAGTTAATATACACAAAAAGCAGCGGATTCTACCAAGTTTATTGATGAGTTTCGATGCAAAATTTGTGTTAATTTAAAAATATTGACTAATTGGTTAAAATTCCCCCTTAAACCAAGCGCTCACGCGGGATACTAAACCTTTTACACCGTCTGATTGCTTTTTCTCAACACTGCCTTGCTCTTTTGCTTGCAAGCCATAATGCAATAACCCGATAACTGTAGAGTAAATTGGATCATTGACATATTCTTTAAGCCCTTGAATTTCCATAGGCTCACCTATTCTTACTGGCATTTGAAATATTTCTTCTGCAAATTCAATAACGCCTTCCATTTTTGCAGTTCCACCGGTTAACACATATCCAGCAGCGATTTGATCTTCTAAACCACATTCTCTTAATTCTTCATGTACTAATTCAAATAACTCTTGATAACGAGGTTCTACAACTTCAGCTAAAGTATGACGAGACATGGAACGAGCAGGTCTACCGCCAACACTAGGTACTTCAATGCTTTCTTCCATACTAACCAGTTGTTTTAATGCGCAGGCATATTGTACTTTTATGTCTTCTGCATGACTTAATGGTGTTCTAAATATTTTTGCAATATCACTAGTTACTTGATTACCTGCAACTGGAATTACCGCAGTATGACGTAATGCCCCATTAGTAAATATTGAGATATCCATAGTGCCTGCGCCCATATCAACTACGCAAATACCCAGTTCTTTTTCATCATCGGTTAACACTGCATAGCTAGAAGCAAGTGCAGAAAAAATAAGTTGGTCAGCATGTAAATTGCAACGTTCTACACACTTAACAATATTTTTAGCCATGTCGTTTGCGCAAGTTATAATATGCACCTTGGCTTCCATTCGCACACCTGACATGCCGATAGGACTTTTAATACCATCTTGGCAATCAATGCTATATTCTTGAGGTAACACATGCAGCATTCGACGTTCTGCCGAAATAGGAACAGAGCGCGCTGTATGAATAACATTGTCAACGTCTTCTTGTGTTACTTCTTGATCGTTAATTGGCACCATACCATTTTCATTTTGACAACGAATATGCTTTCCTGAAATACCTAAGTACACTGAACCAATTCTGCAATCTGCCATTAACTCAGCTTCATTAACAGCACGTTGGATTGATTGAATGACTAAATTCAAATCATTTACACCACCTTTATCCATACCTCTAGCTGGCTGATTTCCAACACCAACAATACTAAGCTTATTGTCTGGAGTAATTTCACCAACAGCAACCGTAATTTTTGAGGTGCCGATGTCTAATCCAACGACTAAATTTCTTTCTGCGATTTTAGACATTTATTTTATGCTCTTCTTTTTTTGATGCTTTACCATGTTCATCAATCATTTGTTTTGCCAACGGCTTATTGTTAACAGCAGTTTTCCAACCCACAGCAGCGCCAGTATCATAACGTAGATCTACATAATCAACTTGTTGATCATTCTTATGACGTAATTTTATTTGGTCATACAAATCCATAAAACGTGCAATTCGCTCAAAACGTTCTTCTCGTCCTAAATTCAATAAAACGCCATCATTTAAAGTTAATTGCCAAGAAAAACGCTCTGACAGCACTAATTCAGCAATAGAAAGATCTGCAAATTTCAAGAGGTCATTGAAATTATTAAAATTTTCTAAGGCAATATTTTCACTCCCCTCAGGACCAAAAAAATGGGGTAAGTTTGTTTTTAATCTTGTTATATCTGCTTGAAACACATCACCATGACGATTTATTAAAAAATCACCGTTCCATAAGGCAACGGGCGTTTGATCAACTAAATATATTTTTAATTCGTCTGGCCATTGTTTTCTTACTGACACTGAATAAACCCACGGCAATTGTGCTATTTTTTGTTGTACTTTGTTCACATCAACTTGGAAAAAATTTGTCAGATTAATGCCTTCTAATGCCGCAACTATTTCATCATGTTTGGTATAACTAATTTCACCCGTAATATTTAACGAGTTGATCGGCATATTTTCTTTTTCTACTATTTGCTCTGTTAAATACCAACTACTGCATAATACGGTTAAAATTACGCCAACAAAAAAACTTACACCAAGCCAAAAACTCCAATGAATTTTCAATTTGCTTACATTGTTAGTTAAATTATTAGCTGGCATAGTCATTTAATTATTTGCCTTTTCATCAAGGCTCAACAACGCAATTTGCTCAACTAATTGTGCAAAAGTAAGCCCATGAACTTTCGCTGACTTAGGCACTAAAGACGTTTCTGTCATCCCCGGTACTGTATTAACTTCTAATAGTCGCCATTGGTTTTTTAAATCGGTGTTCGATAAATCTCTCATTAAATCTACACGTCCCCATACTTTTGCACCTGTTGCTTTAAACGCATTTAATGCTAACGCTTGTACATAAATTTCATCTTCTTTTGATAAATGACAGGGACAATGATATTGAGTACTCGTAGATTGATACTTAGCTGCATAATCATAAAACTGATGGGGTGTTTCCATGTGTATAACGGGCAATGCTTGTTCACCCAAAATACTAATAGTGTATTCAGGTCCGTTGATCCATGCTTCAACTAAAATCTGTTGGTCGTAAATAAATGCGTCTTGTAAAGCCTTATCTAATTGTTGTACAGTTTCAGCCATTGCCATACCAATACTTGAGCCTTCATTGGCTGGCTTAACCATTACTTTTCCACCTAATGCAGCTAGAATATCGATAGCTTCACAACTTTTATAACGTTGTTTTTGTACTACTGAAAAAGCCGCCGTTGGTAAATTTAATGCCTGCCATATTTGTTTACTGCGAATTTTATCCATTGATAAGGCTGAGCCGAGCACACCTGAACCCGTGTATGGAATATTTAAATATTCTAATGCTCCTTGAATACAACCGTCTTCACCACCACGACCATGTAAAGCAATAAAAGCTAAATCGATATTTTGATTGCTTAATTCAGCCAATTTATGAAATTTAGTATCAATTAAAGCAACATCAAAACCGTTTTGCTGTAAACCATTAGCAATTGCTTTTCCTGATTTCAACGAGACTTCACGTTCAGCAGAATTACCGCCATATAACACGGCAATTTTTAAGTTTTTATTCATTTAACTTTCCTCGCCATTGTCTTGCGAGACTTCTAAAAGTTGATTGAGCAATGGGTGTTGAATCAGTTCTCTTGCCACAGTGCCAATATTTCCTGCACCTTGGGTGATCACCATATCGTTTTCTTTTAATTGTGCCGATAATAATTCAGGTAGCAAACTAACATCGCTAACATAAACAGGTTCTACTTGCCCACGCAAGCGTATACTTCTTGCTAAACTTTTTGCATCTGCGCTACTAATTGCACTTTCACCGGCTGCATATACATCGAGTAAAAACAAACAATCTACTTCAGAAAGTACTTCCACAAAGTCTTCATACAAATCGCGCGTTCTCGAATATCGATGAGGTTGAAATACCATAACTAAACGTTTATCAGGCCAACCATTGCGCATTGCCGTTATTGTTGCTTTTACTTCACTGGGGTGATGACCATAATCATCAATCAATACCATTTTACCATTAGCCGTAGATAAATCAGCGAGGTGTTCAAATCGTCTTCCAATCCCCGCAAAACCGCGAAGCGAGGTAACAATAGCGTTTTCGCTAACGCCTTCTTCTTCAGCAACCGCAATAGCGGCAAGTGCATTTAAAACATTATGTTCGCCCGGTAAATTTAAACTTAATTGAAGATTCTTACTATTAGAGCGTTTAACCGTAAAACTTGAAACATTACCATTTTGCTGATAATTAGAAGCTTGAATATCTGCATCATCACTAAAGCCATAAGTTATCACTGTACGTGAAATACGTGGCAATAATTCTCTAACAACAGGATTATCAATACACACTACCGCGACACCATAAAAAGGCAAATTGTGTAAAAATTCAATATAAGTGTCTTTCAATTTATTAAAATCACCACCATAGGTATCCATGTGATCTTCATCGATATTGGTGATCACAGCTACCATAGGTTGTAAATGTAAAAATGAGGCATCTGATTCATCAGCTTCGGCAATTAAATAACGACTCGTACCTAAACGCGCGTTAGTACCCGCACTATTTAATAAACCTCCTATCACAAACGTAGGATCAAGCTCACCTTGTGCAAAAATACTGGCAATTAAACTGGTAGTTGTCGTTTTACCATGCGTACCTGCAATCGCGATCCCATGACGGAAACGCATCAATTCTGCTAGCATTTCAGCGCGTCTAACCACTGGTATGCGTAAGGCTTTAGCGGCTAATAATTCAGGGTTATCGGCTTTTATCGCAGTAGAAACCACAATAACACTAGCACCATCAACGTTATTACTTTGATGGCCAATAACAATGTTAGCGCCTAATGCAGTTAAGCGTTTAACAACGGCATTCTCACCAATATCTGAACCTGAAATTTGATAACCTTCGTTTAATAAAACTTCTGCAATGCCGCCCATACCAGCACCACCAATACCCACAAAGTGAATACGTGTTATGCGACGCATTGCGGGGTTTGTTCTATTGTTATTTTTAAACTGAGTACTCACTTTGACTCCTTTTTTGTAGCCAAAGCTTGGATCGTTTTTACAACTTGTAGCGTGGCATCTGCGTGTGCTGCATCGTGTGCTGCTTTCGACATTTTTTGTAATACCGCATCAGATATAAATAGACTATTAAGCATTTGTGCCAAACTAGTACCACTAAAATCTGCTTGCGCAATTATTTTCGCGGCATGTCGAGAAACCAAATACATCGCATTTTTAGTTTGATGATCATCAACAGCGTGTGGTAAAGGTACAAAAATAGCGGGTTTTGCCATCATTGCTAATTCTGATACGGTGAGAGCACCTGCTCGACAAACTACAACATCAGCCCATTGGTAAGCCTCTGCCATATTATCTATAAACTCAGTAACTTTTATATTCTCACTAGATAACCCGTAATCTTGATAACTTTGCAAAACGCTCGCTTGATTACCTGCACCCGTTTGATGCCATACATTAATATTTTGCACTTTAATTTGATTCATCGCTTTAGGCACCGTTTCATTTAAAACTTTAGCCCCTAAACTACCGCCAACTACTAACACTTTTTTAGTACTTGCAGGATTTTCTGATAGCGTATTTTCACATTCTATAATATTGATTCGCAATGGGTTGCCAATCACTCGATGTTTAATTGAAGTACTAAAAGCACCAGGAAAGGCACTTAATACTCGAGTCGCTAAACGTGCTAAAAATCGATTACTCAAACCTGCTACCGCATTTTGCTCATGTAAGACTAACGGTTTACTTAATAACCATGCTGCAAAACCACCTGGTGCACTTGCATAACCACCCATACCTAAAACGACATCAGGGTTAATATCCCGAATTATCTTTATTGATTGAATTACCGACTGCATTAATTTAAAAGGGGTTTTAAGCCAAGTTTGCCAATTTTTGTTACGTAATCCAGCAATATTGATAAATGAAATAGCAAACCCATTTTGAGGTACTAATTGTGCTTCCATACGCTTGGCAGTACCTAACCAATGAATATCCCAACCTAACGATTCTAGTTGTTTTGCTACCGCAATCCCTGGGAATATATGCCCACCTGTGCCACCAGCCATGATCAATAACATAGGGCGTTGAACGTTATTTTTTGTCATTACAGTTGCCCTCCTTTGGTTGGTTTTTTTAATGTTTCTTTTGTGGTTGAAAGTGTTATTGCTTGAATACTTTGCAACCGTATTTCGTGATCGATACGCATTAGAATGACTATCGCTAAACTCATTACAATCATCGAACTACCACCATAACTAATTAATGGCATGGTTAAACCTTTGGTTGGCACAATCCCCGCACTTGCGCCAATATTTACCGACGCTTGAAAACATATCCAAATAGCAATCGCATAAGCAAAAAAACCTTCAAAGTATTTCTCTTTTGCTAATGCTTTACGTCCTAATAACATCGCTTTAAATACTAAGGTTGCACTGAGTAGTAAAATTACACTAATACCTACAAAACCAAATTCTTCAGCTAATACCGCCATAACAAAATCGCTATGTGCTTGTGTTAAATATTCTAATTTTTGAATACTGTTACCTAAACCTTGCCCAAATATCTCACCTCTGCCGTAAGCCATTAACGATTGAGTTAATTGATAGCCAGTACCAAATGGATCTTCCCATGGGTCTAAAAATCCAGTAATACGTCGCCACCGATAAGGTTCAAAAACCACCAGTAAACTTAATGCAAAAACACCAACAAGTGTAATACTGACAAATTGCCATAACTTAGCTCCAGCAAGAAATAGCAAACCTAAAGTCGTCACAAACATCACAATAATGGTACCCAAATCAGGCTGTTTAAGTATTAATAGTGCCAAAATAAAGAAAACGATTAATGGTTTTAAAAATCCTTTGAAATTCTCTTGCACTTCTTCGCGACGCCTCACTAAATAAGCCGATAAATAACAGAAGAAAAATAATTTTGCTGGCTCAGCCGCTTGAATGGTAATAGGTCCTAATGAAATCCAACGTTTTGCACCATTAACTGTGTGGCCAATAACTAAAACACTAACCAATAACGCTATACTTATCATCAGCAATGTACTACTTGATTTCTGCCACCAACTCATCGGAATTTGCAAAGCTATTGCTGAAATTAAAATACTGAGCACAATATAAATAAAATGGCGTGTTACAAAATGAAACGGGTCGTGAAATACTCTTTCAGCCATCGGCATTGAAGCACTTGCCACCATCACTAAACCAATTAAATACATAGTAACCACTAACACTAAATAACTACGATCAAAACTTGCTTGTACAGTGCCGTTAACGACTGTTTTCGGCGCTAAAAAATCGCTAATATTAGATAATTTACTTGCTAACCTATCGGCCAAGCTTTTTTCTGGTGAATGCGGCTCAGACAAGTTTTTTTTAATTTTACTTTTATTAACTACACTTTTTTCAACGACGTTCGGTTCTGATACGCTATTTAGTAAACTACTCATTATTCATTTACCCCTTGTTCTAACGGAGTATTTGTTTTTTGAAGTGCTAATACTGCTTGCATAAAAGCATTACCGCGTTCAGCAAAGTTTTTAAACATATCTAAACTGGCACACGCAGGAGAAAGCAGCACAATATCGCCTTTATTAGCGATCACACTAGCGCTATAAACGGCAGCTTCTAAACTCGTGGATAAAGTTGATTTTTCAGTTAATTCAGCTAATTTATTACCGTCTTTTCCTAGTGTAATCAAATGATCTACATACTTATTAAATACCAATTTCAAAGGTGAAAAATCTGCGCCTTTACCTTCACCGCCAGCAATTAAAATTAATTTCTGTGACGTTTTTTTGGCTTGCGCTAAACCTTCAATTGCCGCAAGGGTTGCACCAACATTGGTGGCTTTTGAATCATTAATCCATAAAATACCATCATTACTTGATACTTTTTGGCAACGATGTTCAAGCCCTTTAAAACTCACTAAAGCAGTAACCATTTCGTCGAGGTTCCAACCAACCGTTTGTCCTAAAGCTAATGCAGCTAAACAATTTAACGCATTATGAATACCTGCTAAGGGTAATTGATCTATAGATATTAATGGTTGATTACAAATCGCTAACTGTTGCTTATTATCAAGTAAACCAAATTGCGGCTGATCCGTTTCATCACTGCCAAAACTGACAATATTTTGATTTTTCTTAAGTGTTAATGGCTGAGTTAAGTCATCGTCACGATTAAACACTAATGTTTGTGCTTGCTGATAAATTTTATGTTTAATTTGCTGATAATTTTCTAACGTGTTATGACGATCTAAATGATCATCACTAATATTTAGAACACTAACCCCCACCGCGTTCATGCTGTGTAAAGTTTCTAATTGAAAGCTTGACAATTCGAGCACTAAGCAATCAATTTTAGATAAATTTTCTTCGTCCAGCATAGTCATTATTGGTGTACCAATATTACCCGCTAAGCAAATATTCATGCCCAGTGTTTTACCAATATGTGCAAGCAAACTTACTACCGTTGATTTTCCATTAGAGCCTGTTACAGCGAGTGTAGGAATAACAATATGGTGTAGATTCAATATTTGAAAAAATAACTCGACATCCCCCCATAGCTGGCAATTCTCATTGATATATGCGGCAATATTAGTATCGTTTAAATTAATTCCAGGGCTAGTAACAATAATATCTGCAGCGGCTATCAATGTTTGATCCCACTGCCCTAACGACAAATTAAGTAATGGAAAATCTTTACTAAATTGTTCAGCATCCACAGGTGAATTACGGCTATCGTTAACCGCAAAATCTATACCCATTTTTGTTAAAAAACGCACACAAGAAAGTCCGCTTAAGCCTAAGCCTAAAATCAGTACATTCTTATTAATAAACATTTCGTTTATTTGCGTTTTCACTAACATTTCCCTAATAAACCTTTTTATCTCAGTTTTAATGTTGCTAAACCAATCAACACTAACATCAATGATATGATCCAAAATCGCACTATTACACGTGGCTCTGGCCAACCTTTTAATTCGTAATGATGATGAATAGGCGCCATGCGAAATATACGTTGTCCTCGTAATTTATATGAACCAACTTGCAAAATTACTGACACTGTTTCTATTACAAAAACGCCTCCCATAATAAATAGCACTAATTCTTGTCTAACTAATACAGCAATAACGCCCAAGGCAGCACCTAAAGATAACGAGCCGACATCGCCCATAAACACTTGCGCAGGATAAGTGTTGAACCATAAAAACCCTAAGCCAGCACCAACCATGGCAGTACATACCACAACAAGCTCACTTGTTAATGCGATATGTGGAATATGCAAATAAGCTGCAAAATTTACATTGCCAGTAACATAAGCAAATAAAGCAAAAGCACCCGCAACCATAATGGTTGGCACAATCGCCAAACCATCAAGACCATCGGTTAAATTAACCGCGTTACTCGTGCCAACAATGACAAAATAACTCGTAACGATAAAAAAGATCCCTAGTTGTGGCATCACATCTTTAATAAAAGGAATTAACAATGCTGTTTCATGAGGGCTTGAAATGTAAAACATTACAATAGCGGTACTTAAGCCACACACGGTTTGCCAAAAATATTTCCAGCGTGCAATCAAACCATTAGCATCTTTGCGAATAACTTTTCGGTAATCATCAACAAAACCAATCGTTCCGAAACTAACAATGACAAATAATACAATCCACACATAACTATTTGATAAATCTGCCCAGCACAAAACGCTGATCACAATCGAGGCCAGAATTAATATCCCCCCCATTGTTGGCGTGCCGGTTTTAATTAAATGACTTTCTGGCCCATCATCTCGTACGGTTTGGCCAATTTGCATATTCTGCAAATAACGGATCAATTTAGGACCAAAATACAATGAAATAACTAATGCTGTTAACGTACTAATAATCGCTCTAAACGTAAGATACGAAAAAACATTAAAAAATGAATAATACTGAGTTAAATATTCCGCTAGCCAAACCAACATTAGTGCAACTCCTCTGTTGTTTTGTATGCGTTTTTAATTTCCTCAACAACATGTTCCATATGTGCACTACGAGAACCTTTCACTAATATTGATATATTTTGATTTTCACCAACGGTAGAATCGACTAAGTGAGTAAGTAACTGTTCTCGCGTACTAAAATGTTTACCACTGCTTTTTACTCGTGTTTGCGCGGGCTGAGTTTGTGTTGATTGTGCTTGAGCCAGTAAAAAAGCATCCGTTGAGCTTTGGCTCAAAACCCCAAGCGTTAATACATCGGTTATTTGAGTTTTGGCAGCATATTCGCCTACTTCTTGATGATAGCGACGTGCATCAGTACCCAATTCGCCCATGTCTCCTAACACTAATATTTGTCTGCCAGGATAATTCGATAATAGGTCTATCGCAGCCTTTACTGATTCAACATTAGCGTTATAAGTATCATCGATTAATCGACATTGAGGGGTTAACTGAAATAAATTCAAACGTCCATTTACTGGCGACATTAACAATAAACCTAAACGAATATCATCTAAGCTTGCACCAAATTCTTGAACAATTGCAGCAGCAGCAACGGCGTTACATACATTGTGCTTTCCTGGCACCGCCAGTTCGATATAGGTTGAACCTTGATTAGTGTTTAATTTGAAACTAGCACAACCATTATCATCTAAAATAACATCAGAACTATAACAATCAGACTTATTAAAACATGAAAAACGACGAACATTTTTATCGCTTAAGCGCCACTGCCATTTATTCGCATAGCGGCTGTCTTGATTATAAAGTGCCACACCTTTATCGGTTAAGCCTTCAAATATTTCACCCTTGGCACGTGCTACGCCACATAAATCACCAAAACCTTCTAAATGTGCCGCTGCTATATTATTTATTGCAGCAACATCTGGTTTAACTAAATGTGTGGTATAAGCAATTTCACCGATATGATTTGCGCCCATTTCAATAACAGCAAAATCATGTTTTGGCTCTAAGCGCAATAATGTTAATGGCACTCCGATATCATTATTAAAGTTACCTTTCGTGGCAAGCACATTACCTAAACGCGATAAAATAGCAGCAACCATTTCTTTTACGGTTGTTTTACCACTACTACCCGTAATACCAACAGTTTTAGGTGCAATTTTAGCTTTTACATACGCGCCTAATTTACCTAAAGCAATGCGTGTGTCGTTAACAATAATTTGCGGTAATTCATTACCCTGATGGAATGTTTGTTGATGATCTACAATAACAGCAGCACAACCTTTAATTTGTGCTTGTTCAACAAAACGATGACCATCGAAATTAGGGCCTTTTAGCGCAAGAAAAAGTTGAGACTGCTCTAACGAACGGGTATCAGTGTTAACTGAATTAATGATTATGTCGGCATTATCAGCAATTAAATTACCTTGTACTGCCTCAGCAATTTCTTTAAGCGTTAATGGGATCATACAATGCCCTCATTATTATTTTTGTTTTGATTAAGCTTATTGCTTGTTTCATTTTTTGTTTTTTTATCCGCAACTTGATCATCGTAAAATTGTTGAACTACAGTTCTTTCACTGTAATCAATAATATTTTTACCCACGATTATTGTATTTTCATGGCCTTTGCCTGCTAGCAAGACCAAATCTTCTGTTTTAGCTTTAGCTAAAGTAGAGAGCACAGCTTGTTTGCGATCGAGTATGATGGTTATTTTTTCGGGGTGTACACAGCCCGCAATAATATCGGTAGCGATTAGTTCAGGAGTTTCATTGCGCGGGTTGTCGTTAGTAATGGTTATATGATCCGCTAATTGTTCTGCGATCTCGCCCATTAGGGCACGCTTACCTTTATCGCGATCACCACCACAACCAAAAACCACCCACAAGTCACCTTTACAGTGCATGCGACAAGCAATTAACGCATTTTTCAAAGCATCAGGGGTATGCGCATAATCAACAACCGCCATTGCTTTGTGCGAATAACTATAAGATTCCATTCGACCAATCACGGGCGTTAGTTTTAAAACAGCTTGTATAATTGAGTTCAACGGTTGCTTTTTAGCGAGTAATACAGAAATTGCCGCAAGTAAATTATCTACATTAAAGTCACCCAACAACGGGCTTTGTATTTTTAGTTCACCTAAATGTGTAATCAAATCAAAACAAGTGCCTTGATTAGTATGATGAATATTATTCGCCATAACAAAACATGGATATTGGGAAACATTAATTTTTTTACCGTAAACGATACAGGTATGCTGATTGTTCCAATGAGTAAGCCATTGTTGAGCTTGTTGATCATCACCATTTAAAATAGCAATTTGATCTGAATTTTCATTAAAAATTTCTTTTTTTGCATCACTATAAGCAGCCATAGTGTGATGATAATCAAGATGATCTCGCGTTAGGTTAGTAAACACTGCAATATCTATAATATTATTGGTGATCCGTCTTTGGCTTAGCGCGTGAGAAGATACTTCCATCGCCACATTTTCAATACTCATTTCTTTAAAAGTATTTAAATATTGATGTAGCTCTGTCGCTCCCGGCGTAGTGTTAGCTATAGGCGTTAAATCATCTACCTTGCCTACGCCTAATGTACCTATAACGGCACAACTTTGGTGATTTGCTTCAAGTAATTTAGCAATTATTTGGCAAGTACTCGTTTTGCCATTGGTACCCGTAACACCGATCATGGTGATTTGTTTTTGAGGTACTTGATAATAGTGCTGACACAAAGCAAAAAGGTGATAGTTCAATTGATAAAATTTAATCGCAAGCGCTATATCACTGCCAACTCTAGCACGGGTTATTTCACCATGTTGAGTTGCCGTATCACACTCAATTAAAACAATAGCTGCGCCAAGCTTTATTGCCTGATCTATATATTCTCGCCCATCTTGTTGTTCACCAACAATGGCACAAAAAATGTCATTTTTGCTTAACTTGCGGGTATCATTAACCATTGCATTACTCTGTTCGAGTAATGCATAGTCTTGCTCATTGAGTAGAGAAATATCAACACCAAAATGGCTTAGCATTTGAGTTAATGAAAATTGGGCATAATTAAGCATCATTATGCTCCAGTTTATTTTGCTTCGATTTAACCTTGGTAAGTTGATTCTGCTCAATACTTGGTGCAATATTCAATACTCGCAATGCACCTTTCATAACCCGTGAAAATACCGGGGCAGCCACTTGACCACCTTCATACAAGTCGCCCCCGGGCTCATTTATAACCACTACCACAACAATTTCAGGCTTATCTATAGGTGCAATACCTGCAAATAAACCCACATAATCATTACCATAACCACCAGCAACCGCTTTTATTCCCGTACCTGTTTTTCCACCTACGCGATATCCTGCAACCTTTGCTTTAGGTACATGTTCATTAACCACATGCTCTAACATTGCCAAGACTTCTTTACTCGCTTTGCTTGAAAAAACACGTTCTGGTTGAATTAATGCCTTAACTTTTGGATCTTTTTTAATAATAGAAAGTGGAATTTTTACACCGTTATTGGCAACAGCCGTATAAAAACGTGCTAATTGTGCTGGCGTTATCGCCAACCCTGCTCCCCAGGAAAGTGTAGCTAATTCAAATTTAGACCAACGTGGACGGTCATGCATCATCCCAGCACTTTCACCAATTAAGCCAGTTCCTGTATCTTCACTAAAGCCAACATCAAAAAATTTATCCAGTAAAAATTCTTTCGGAACCGATAAGGCTAATTTACTCGTTCCCATGTTCGATGAATGTACCAAAATATCGGTAATACTTAATTTGCCGCGATTAATGGGGTCCGAAACACGTCGACCACCTAAACGCATCCATCCTGGATTGGTATCAATAATACTGTCGGCTTTTATCGTACCAAAATCTAAAGCGGTTAAAACAGTTAAGGGCTTCATCGTTGAGCCCGGCTCGTAAATGTCAGTAATAGCACGATTTCTAAAACGGTGTATTGCCGTATTTTCACGGTTATTTGGATTGTACGATGGACTATTTACCATCGCCAAAATTTCACCCGTATGAATATTGGTTACAACGATAGATCCTGAGGTTGCTTTAAAAGCACTCACTGCACCTTTTAATTCTTTATAAGCTATTGCTTGAATTCTATGATCAATACTTAAAGTTACGTTTTTCGCATGTTCCGCTTTTTTAACTGATAAAATCTCAATTTTGCGGCCTTTTGCGTCTTTTCTAAAACGCTTTTTCCCATTCTCGCCTGTTAATAATTCATCATAAACACGCTCAATACCTTCAATACCTTTATCATCAACATTAGTAAAACCAACAACGTGGGCACTTATTTCTCCGGTTGGATAAAACCGTTTCGATTCTTCACGTAAATAAATTCCGGGGATATTTAGTTTTTTAATGTATTTGGCAATAGTAGGCGATACTTTGCGTTCTACATAAACAAAGCGTTTATTAGGATGACTAACAATACGATTGGTCAAAGTATTAATTTCTTGACCAAGAACTTCAGCTAATGCCTGCCAATGTTCAGTCATAGCGAGTGCATTTTTTTCCATCACTATTTTTGGATCCGCCCAAACGGTTTCAACTGGCACACTTATCGCTAAATCATAACCATTTCGATCAACAATTGAACCACGTTGCACATCGGTAGCTGACACCCGTAGTGAACGCATATCACCTTGCTTTTTCAACATGTCAGGTTCAATTATTTGAATATATGCAGCACGCGCCATTAGCCCAACATAAATAAAACCAATAACAGTAAGTACAAGATAAAATCGCCAAGCGGCGCCTTTTACTTTGTACTTTTCTGATTGACGATTAACGGTTTTACTCATGATTTTTAATGTACTTTTAATTAGTGTTACTTAATTTTTTAAACTTAATTACGGTAAACGAATAATAATTTCAGTTTCTGGTGTTGGTCGTTTCATTTTTAATAACTTATTGGCTTTACTTTCAATATCACTACTTTCAGCTAGACTACTTTGCTCCAATAACAAATTACGATACTCAATATCTAAAGCATCTCGTTGCGCCAATAATTGCTCTATTTCACCAATAGCTAGGCGGTTTAAATGCGTAAAATATATAACCGAAAATGCTGATATAACCACCAAAACCAAAATAAAATAACTCAACATATAGCGTTGAATATCCAGCCAAACTTCTACAACTAACGCTATTCTTTGCTTAGCCATTTGTTTTTGATAAACGCTCGGCTACGCGCATTACAGAACTACGAGATCGCACGTTTTCACTAACTTCATTAATGCTTGGTTTTAATTTTCGCCCAATCAAAGCTAATTTTTTACCTTTTTGCAATTCTGCTTCTTGGATTGGTATTCCTCTAGGCACCTGTTTTCCTTGAGAATGTTTTTTCATAAACTGTTTAACTAATCGGTCTTCAAGTGAATGAAAACTGATCACCACTAAACGACCTCCTTCAGCTAACACATCTAAAGAAGCAGCAAGTACTTTCTCAATTTGTTCTAATTCACTGTTAATATAAATACGAATAGCTTGAAAACTTCGCGTTGCAGGATGCTTTTTAATTTCACGCTGAGGCGCTGTATTTTTAATTAATTTAGCCAATTCAGCAGTGCGCGTTAACGGATGTTCTTCACGGTTATCAACAATAGCATTGGCTATTTTCCAAGCATGTTTTTCTTCACCAAAATTACGTAATACCCAAGTAATATCTTCAACATCTGCAACTGCCAACCATTCTGCAGCGGTTTGGCCTTTAGTCGTGTCCATGCGCATATCTAGCGGACCATCATTCATAAAGCTAAAACCACGTTCTGCTTCATCAAGCTGCGGGGAAGACACGCCGAGATCTAATAAAATACCATCTACACCACCTAAAACTTGATGTTTTTCAGCAACCTGCCTCAGATCTGCAAAGCCTTGATGTTCAATACAAAAGCGCGGGTCATCAGCAAATTTTTCAGCTGCTTTAATGGCTCTCAGATCACGATCAATCGCTATTAAACGACCATTTTTATTGAGCTGTGATAAAATCAAGCCTGAGTGTCCACCACGCCCAAAAGTACCATCGATATAGCAACCATCCGCTTTAATCGCTAATCCGTTAATGGCTTCTTCAAGCAATACTGAAGTGTGTAAATAATCTGTCGACATAATTTAGGTATCGTTTTTTAGTTTTTTGTAAAATATCTTTAATTTAGCAACAGCAACTATAATGATAAATCGAGCAATCGCTCAGTTAATTCAATTTCGCCTGACTGGATCTGGCTAACACCTTGCTGCATTTGTTCCTGCCAAGCTGCCTCATTCCAAATTTCAAACTTATTTAATTGCCCTACTAACATCACATTTTTATCTAAATCCGCATATTGACGTAATGGGCCATTTATTAATAACCGACCATTTTTATCCATTTCACAATCACTGGCATTGCCGAGGATCATTTGTTGGAATAATCGCTCTTGTCGATTCATGCTCGATAATTGGCACAATTTTAATTCTATTTCTTCCCATTCAGGCAAAGGGTAGAGCAACAAACATGGGTATTGTGTATCTACAGTACAGACCATTTTTCGGTCGCAATCAGTCACAAGCTCGCTACGATACTTTGTTGGTATCGTAATACGATGCTTACTGTCGAGCGTAATTGCACTGCTGCCTCTAAACATAACCCTTCATTTTTTAATTATTGATATTCTATTTTATAGGGAGAATCACTAAGATCCACAATTCCCCACTTTTCTCCACATTGATACAGTTTAGTGAGTAAAGCAAACGGATGTCAAGCAAAGAATCAGTATTTTAATTGGCCGTTAAACCAATAAAATAAAGGGGTTTAATAAAGTTGATGAATTTGTGGGGTTTTGTGGTTTTATGTCCCAAAAAATTGATGAAAAATAATTAAAAATTGATTTATTTATAGGAAGTGTTGTTCTGTTTGATGGTTTTAGTGTCAGAGGTGAATGCCCAAAAGTGTAAAACAGCCCAAAGACATAATTTTAATAGAAAAAGTGAGCACCGTTAAATTTATTCGATTACTATTTTCTCGTTAGATACTTTTCCCCCAAAATTTATGGTGATAAAAACTAACGAAAGCATCCTCCAGCAACAAACATAAGTCTTTATCTAAAAAGACTCTAGTTTTAATGCCATTTACAACGTGATGAAAGATTGTGATTTAAAATTACAGTCTCTAGTATTTAATGATATTAATTTAGTGGTTTTTAAGTAGGTTATTCAGGTTTTCTGGAGTGGGTACTCCAGACCAATTAAAATATATTTTTGAGAAACTTCCATCCACGATGATACTTTGAAAAGCTTTTTTGATTTTATCTATTTTTTCTTGCCCTAACTTTTTAGATATACCTATGTAGGAACCACCATACGAGTCTAAAATGCGATAAGGATGAATAGCAAATTGTTTAAATGAAATATCGCCAAGATTTGATCTGTTTATCAAAAATTGAGCTTCAAAATCATCTGCAAAAAAACCAAGAATTCTCCCTGCTATCAGTTTTTTAAAATTCAATTCAGCATCAGATACAAACTCAAAAGAATTCTTAAATGCTAAATTTTGGGCTTTTAGCGCATCGAAATCACTAGAATAACTGGCACCAACAACATCTCCAAATTTAATTCCTTTTTGGTTAGAAATTTTAATTAAATCTTCGCTTTTTTTGATTTCAAGATTAAGGTTACTTTTCAAAACAATTAACGCAACTGCGGTATATCTTACAGGACCAATCCATTCCATATACTTAGAACGTTTAGTGTTCTTGGAAAGGTTAGTCATAATGTGAACTTTATTACCCCCTTTCATTTCTTCTAGTGATCGTTTAAATGGCCAATCAACTACTTTATAAGGCAAGTTAGCTCTTGATAATACTAGATCAATGATATCGACATCCATACCTTTTGGAACACCGTTATCGAAATAGGAAACAGGAAAGCTATTAGTGAACCTAACAATAATAGGGTCTGCTTTAACTATATTATTAGCTATAAAGCTCAACATTATTATCATTAGAGTTATGTTAATTTTCACTTATATTTCCCTAAAAAACTGACTATGGCTCTAAAAATGAAAGTCATCAGAATATATCTTTTGCTATACAAAATAAGAATAGACCAATAAGATTAACAAGTAAATTAAACAGTATTTCTAATAGAATAGTTAACGATATCAATACTAAATCGTGGTAACCATTTACCCAAACCATCTCAAGATAAGCGTTTCAGAGTGACAGAAAAAGTATAATGCGAGAAAAGCTCATTCAGTAATATTTAAACACTCAAGGTACGATATTTATGGATAAAGTTTAACGCCAAACAAGCATTGTTTGATGATCCTTTAGCCAAGTTTTTGCTTGTTTATAATTTGGTTGATAGGTTTCAACTAACTGCCAAAAAGCAGATGAATGATTCAAATGCTTCAAATGACAAAGTTCATGTATGATCACATAATCAATAACCCACAATGGGGTCATCATTAATAAATAATTAAAGCGTAACTCTCCACGACTATTACAACTGCCCCATCGGCTTTTATAAAATCTTACTTTGTAGTTAATTGGAAATAACTGAAGTTTTTGAGTTAACTCAGGTATTTTTTTAAATAAATAATCTTCAAGTTTTTCTTTAAATAACGCAGCTAAAGACTGTTTTACGGCTAGTGATAACTCATCGCTACAATGAATATTTTTCTTTCTACGTTGAGTTATAGAAATATCAATATGGTGTTCAGTTACGCGAATATCGTTGGTACTTTGAAATTTAATATTTAGTTGTTTTTCTTCACCTAAATATAAAATTTTATCATCTTGTGAATAGTCTATTGTAATATGCGGTGTATTTTGAATACGAAGCCTTTGCTCACTCAGCTTTTGTTTAAGCCAAAAAGATTTTTTATCAATGAAGTTTTCTATTTCATTTAATGACAAATGTTGTGGCGCACGCACAAACATTTGTCCATGTTTAATTTGTAAGGTTAATGTTTTTCGACGAGCACTGCGAATTAACTGATAATCAAACACTGCTATATTAACTCGCTTGATTTAGCGGCTCATCTTGCTCTTCAACTAATTTAGGCGTCGTTTTTTTTACCGCCTTTTTAGTGACTTTAGCTTTTTTGGCTTGCAGTGCAATTAAAACCTCTTCTCGGTGTTTGGCAATAAATATACTTAATTCTTCGGTTAAGTTTTCGGTTAATTCTATGGATGAGCTAGCAAATACCGAGGTTAAACTATCTGCCATATCCAACATTTTATCGTATTCATCTGCGGCTTTCTTATCCATAAACGTTTCTACCTCTACCCCATTACGAATTACTACAAATCGACTTTCAACTGCCATCGTTCTTCCCTCAAGCTAAACTGTATAAAACACCAGTATAATAACAGGCGAATTGCCCTTTTGCCAAGTATAAGACTGGATAATATTTAAACTTTAGTCATTAATTTTTAAATAAATATGTTTTATTGTGCCAATAGCATACTAGATGTAAGTAATAGTATGGCTATAATCAAATTTAAAATTTATTTTTATAAATAAAATCATGAATTTAAGATCGCAATAAAAAACAAACTATATATTCTCTTACATTCCGTTATCAAAATTTTTCAACCTTTCCGCCTAGTTAGACCATTATATAGTTATGCACATACAGCATTCATATGACAAATAGGACCCCTAAAATTTAATAACAGCTTTAGAGATCCTATTTTCAATCAAAACATCATCATTAAAGTATTCATCGTACAAATAAGACTCTTTAGCTAGTTATTATTGCACTATCGTTACTTTGTGGTTAGCTTGAACAAAACAATTGAGATTAAAATAACAAAAGAGATTAAATGATGAAAAAATTCACCACATTATCCTTGATGTTAGTGCTGAGCCTTAATTTTTCGGTGCTAGCTGAAGAAACAACTAAAACCAAAAAAACTGAAGTAACACCAGTACAATCATTTACCAGTCACCATAGTGGTAAATTCAACGGTAAAAAAGTTAACTACAGCGCTATTGCCGGCGAAACTTTACTAAAAAATAAAAAAGGTGAAGTCACCGCTCGTGTTTTTTCAACCAGTTATATTCAAGACAAAATAAGCGACACTACTCAACGCCCTATTGCCTTTTTTTATAATGGCGGTCCTGGCTCTTCATCGGTTTGGTTACACATGGGGGTATTAGGACCAAAACGCGTTGATATTCCCAGTGACGCTCAAGACGATGGCGCTGCACCTTATCCAATAAAACATAATCCAAAAAGTTTACTGGATGTTACCGACATGGTGTTTATTGATCCCGTTGGTACCGGTTATTCAAAAGTAGATGGAGTAGGTAAAGGTAAAGACTTTTGGGGTGTAACCGAAGATGCAAAATCATTAGCGCAATTTATTCGAACCTGGTTAACCGAACATGACCGTTGGAATTCCCCTAAATTTATTGGTGGGGAAAGCTACGGTACTACCCGTTCTGCAGCGTTAATTAATCAACTTGAAGGCGGTTATGGCGATGTATCGGTGAACGGTATTATTTTAATATCGACCATTTTAGATTTTAGTGTGCGCGCTTATGATCCTGGAAATGAAATGGCTTATATGGCTTATTTACCGACTATGGCAGCAACCGCACATTATCATAAAAAAGCAGGGAATAATTTGGCGCTTGCTGAATTTGTTCAACAAGCGCGTGATTTTGCTCAAGGCGATTACATTAGTGCTCTGCTTAAAGGGAACAGTATATCAACAGCCGAGCATGATAAAATCCGCCAAAAACTAGCTTATTTTACAGGCTTGTCAGAACACTATCTTGATTTAGCCAATTTGCGCGTAACTTATCAACGTTTTTCAAAAGAATTATTACGCGATCAGGGGCTCAGCATTGGTCGATTAGACAGTCGATTTAAAGGCAAAGATTTTGATAATGCTGGTGAAACCCCCGATAATGACCCAAGTTTTTATGGTATTGATGGTGCTTATACTGCGGCAATTAACGACTATTTACGTAAAGATTTAAACGTAAAAATTGATCGTGAATATAATATTATAGGTTTAGATGGTAAGTGGAACTGGGATATCAGCAACGGTTATCGTAATCCGTATTTAAACGTAGCGCCTTATATTGGTAAAGCGATGCGTGAAAACAAACATTTACGTGTTTTTAATGCCGCTGGCTATTACGATTTTGCAACACCATTAATGGGCGCAGAATATTCATTAAATCGTAATGGTATTGATGAAAAACGCGTTACTCAAAAATATTATGAAGCAGGTCACATGATGTATATTCATCATCCATCGCTTGATCAATTGGTAACAGATATTCGTGCATTTATTAAAGAAAAATAAATAGTTAACATTACAATTAAATAAAAAAACACATATAAAAAAACCAACAATTTCATTCGGTTTGTTGGTTTTTTTTGTAATGATTGGTTGTTTTTATTTTAGTGTCTTTTTTATTTTAGTATATTTTTGTCAATACGTTTCAAAGTCTACTGTAAATACTGATCAAACAGTTCAATTTTTACCATTTCGCCAGCCGTTACTTTACCGCGACGCGCTTCTAAAACAATATAACAATTTGCTTTAGCAATACTTGATAAAATGCCTGAACCTTGACTACCCGTACTATTTACAACTGTTTCACCTTGGTCATTAATAGTGAGCACACCACGTTGAAAATCCATGCGTCCCACTGATTTTTTTAATTCAGTTGCTGTTTTTACATTAATGGTCACGCGCTTTATCGGTTGTGCATTTTGCATTTTAACTAAAGCAGGCAAGGCTAATTGATGCGCTGTGACTAAAGCAGAAACGGGATTGCCCGGTAAGCCAAAAAAAATACTGTTAGGCAATTTACCAAAAGCAAACGGTTTACCTGGTTTCATCGCTATTTTCCAAAATCCGATTTCGCCTAAATTGTCTAATACTTCTTTAGTATAATCAGCGTCGCCAACCGACACACCACCAGAAGAAATTATCGCATCGGTTAATTCATCCGCTTGTTTAAACGCACTTTCAATCGCTAATTTATCATCTTTAATAATGCCAAAATCAATAATCTCAATATTCAGCTTAGTTAAAAGACCTGTAAGAAAATGAGCATTACTTGCAAAAATATCCCCCTCGGTTAACGTTTGTCCGGGAGATTTTAATTCATCTCCTGTTGAAATTAGCGCCACTTTTAATTTACGGAACACGTTAACCTTTGCAATACCTAAAGAAGCAAGCATACCTATATCAATGGCGCTTAAACGTTGGCCTTTAGTGAACACCGGCTGGTTTATTATGATATCTTCTCCCGCATAGCGCACATGAGAACCTAATGCTTTCTCTTGTGCAAAAGTTATTTTATTACCATCAAGCAGGCAGTTTTCTTGCATTTCCACACTATCGCAACCTATAGGCATTTTTGCCCCCGTCATAATACGAATACATTGCCCAGCTTGACATTCACCTACATAAGGAGAACCCGCCATTGACCGACCAGCAAGCAGCAAAGTTTTCGATTTTTGTAAACTGGTTGCTGCAAACGCATAACCGTCCATCGCCGAGTTGTTATGTGGAGGAACATTTACTGGGCTAACAATATCATTCGCTAAAACTCTATTTAATGCCGCTTCAATAGTAAGTGTTTCATGTTCATGAACGGGAGTTATTTGTGCAAGCATATTGGTCATCGCGTGTTCAAACGGTAATAAACCAGGAGCGGAACAACAATCAACTATAGGATTATTTCTTTTAGCCTGTTCGGGCATAGGCTTGTTAGTCATGATTTTCTCTTCTATCTAAAGATATAAAGTTTAATAGCGCTATTATTACTTAAATAAGCTTAAAAGCAATTAGCCCTAGTTGATACATATCAAGCTTTGCTTTTTAAATTCTAGTATTATTCTTTTCAGTAAACTTAAGATATACTTTTAAATTGCTTTTTACTCAAACTTGAAATTATTCTCGAATGTGTAAACGCAATTTATTCGCCGAGCTAATATTGCTAACGCAAACACTGATTTGTTTGTTATGTGGTTTTAGCCGTGGTTACTTGCAATAAGGCAAGTTAAACCGCCAGGGTTAGTAAGGAAACAAGCTAGCCTCCCGACATTTGGAAAGGTGACATGTTAACAGACAATTTTGGTCGCAGATTTTATTATCTGCGCCTTTCAATTACTGACGTTTGTAATTTTCGTTGCAACTACTGCTTACCTGATGGTTATCAGTGCGATCACGACCGTAATTTTTTAAATCATACTGAAATTGGCCGCTTGGCGAATGCCTTTGCACAATTGGGTACTGAAAAAATTCGCATCACGGGCGGTGAACCCTCACTGCGTAAAGATTTACCTGATATTATTGCCACGTGTAAACAAACTCAAGGTATTAAACAAGTGGCTATTACCAGTAATGGTTTTAAACTGCCTGAGCATTTACCTAGCTGGTTAGACGCAGGCATTGATGCAATAAATATTAGTATTGATAGTTTAGATCCTCGTCAATTTCTTGCGATCACAGGCCATAATAAACTTAACCATATCCTAAAAGGGATTGATATGGCGCTTGCGGATGGCAGACCAAGCGTAAAAGTTAATACGGTTTTAATGCGTGAATACAATGCCTACGATATGCAAACCTATTTAGATTGGCTTAAAGATACACCAGTAACGTTACGCTTTATCGAACTAATGCAAACGGGAGACAATAAAGAATTTTTTGATGCACAACACGTTCAAGGTGGGCGCATCAAACAAAACTTAATTTTAGATGGCTGGTTGCCGGTTATTAGCGATAAATCATCTGGTCCCGCACAAGAATTTTATCATCCTGATTTTCAGGGTAAAATTGGCTTAATCATGCCGTACAGTAAAGATTTTTGTAATACTTGTAACCGTTTACGTGTTAGTTCTTTAGGTAAATTGCATTTATGTTTGTTTACTGAAAACGGCTTATCGTTACGTGAACAATTACAATCAGACGATCTTGAACCGTTAAAACAACAAATAGTGTCATTATTAGGAAATAAAAAAGCGACTCACTTTTTGCATGAAAAAATAACAGGTGCTACCAAACACCTTGCGATGCTGGGCGGATAATTTAATGAGCATCAGTCTATGAATAATGTTCATAACCTTAATAACAGCTGTTTAGGGGTTGTGTTAGCGGGCGGTTTATCTTCTCGTATGGGGAAAGATAAATCGCAGTTAATGCGCAATAACATGAATATGCTTGATTTTTCAAAGCAGTTATTACGTAATGCTGGTTTAACTAATGTAGTGGTGAGTGGCAGCCAACACACCAACAATACCCCTGACATTATCGAGCAAGCAGGTCCCGTTGGCGGTATTTTTAGTGTCATTAAAGCACATCAGCCAAATGCTATTTTGGTATTACCCGTTGATTTACCGTTAATGACTTGCAACGCTTTAGCTAAATTAAAGAAAATTGGCGAGCTCAGTGGCAAAGCTTGTTTTTATCAAGATCATCATATTCCTTTATACTTACCCGTAAATGCCTTTGTTGAATTGTTTTTACAGCAGTCATTTCAAAACAATAGCTTTAAGCAATCAGGTCGCGGCCCTTCAATTAGAGCATTATTGAAACAAATACCGCATCAATCTATTGTCAGTGAAAACAGCCAAATATTGTTCAATACCAACACCCCAGAACAATGGCAGCAAGCCCAGCGAACATTTAATAAGCAAACCTTTACAAAGCAAAAATCTAAGCAGCAAGCTTTTGAAAAAACATCAATTTGGGAGTCTCTTTAATGACTAAATCACCTTCTCATGGCGGCAACACTTTTGTGCCTTTAAATATTGCGGTGTTAACCGTATCAGATACGCGAGACGAATCAAACGATACCTCTGGGCAATTATTAGTTGAACGCATAACCAGTTCAGGTCATACCCTTGCCGAAAAAAAAATAGTGATTGATGATGTTTATCAATTACGCGCTATCGTATCTAAATGGATAGCCGACGAAACCATTCAAGCTGTTGTTGCCACAGGCGGCACAGGATTTACCGCAAGAGACAACACCCCTGAAGCATTACAGCCTTTATTTGATAAATCGGTAGAAGGTTTTGGTGAAGTATTTCGCGCCGTTTCATTACAAGAAATTGGCACATCGACCATTCAATCTCGCGCGTTTGCCGGTGTTGCTAATGGCACTGTAATTTTTTGTATGCCGGGTTCAACCAACGCTTGCCGCACAGCTTGGGATAAAGTAATTGTTGAACAGTTAGACGCCAGTCACCGACCTTGTAACTTTGTGCCACATTTAAAGTTTGCTCCTCAAGCTGCCCAAAATGAAGAGCCGACATCATCACTTGTTGAACCATGTAAGAGCCGCGGTTAATGACTTCTTCTACTGACACTGATATAGAGAATAGCAGCAACACATTATCACATCTTAATGCGAACGGTGAAGCTAACATGGTTGACGTTACCGAAAAAGCGATGACCTCTCGTACTGCCACCGCGCAAGGTTATATTAAAATGCGTGCTGAAACATTGGCGCTTATCACCACAGGCAAACATAAAAAAGGCGACGTTTTTGCGGTTGCCCGTATTGCGGGTATTCAAGCGGCAAAACAATGCAGTAACTTAATTCCTTTGTGCCACCCTTTAATGTTGTCAAAAGTACAAGTTGATTTTGAAGCGGATGTTGAAAACAGCCGAGTAAAAGTTACGAGTTTATGCAGATTAACGGGGCAAACAGGGGTTGAAATGGAAGCATTAACCGCAGTTTCAGTTGCTTGTTTAACGTTATTTGATATGTGTAAAGCCGTTGATCCTGCGATGGAAATTCATGGTATAAAAGTATTAACCAAAACTGGCGGCAAGTCGGGTGCATGGCAAGGTGAAGCTTAATTAAATACTCAGATCCTGAAACAAGTTCAGGATGACGACTCTAAAGAGAATTAAAGACTAGAGAATATTATGATCAAAATCGTTTTTTTTGCCGCCTTACGCGAACAATTAGATTGCGCTGAACTATCATTAAAGGCCAGTGAAGTCAGCACCATTGACGATATAAAAGCAAAGCTCGCCAGTAAAAATGAGCACTGGCAGCAGGTATTTAGTAATAGCGCGCTTCTCTCAGCTATAAACCACGATATGGTACAAACTAATGCAGCGGTAAAAGCAGGTGATGAAGTTGCCTTTTTCCCACCGGTAACTGGCGGTTAATAATATCGTCATGCTGACGAAGATCAGTATCTATAGCAGAGCAATATTTGATAACAGTGAGATCCTGAAACAAGTTCAGAACAACTAATTTTTCGAGATTAATAGATGAATACCCATGTAAAAATAAGCATTCAAACACAAGACTACAATCTAGCTGACGAAGTTGCCTTACTCGAAATAAACAATGTTGTTGATGGCGCCGTCGTTACTTTTACCGGACGTGTTCGTAATAAAAATGAAGGCTTACAAGTCAGCGGATTATTTCTTGAACATTATGCAGGTATGACTGAAAAATCGTTAGTAAAAATTATTGCACAAGCTCAAAAGTGCTGGCAGATAGGTCGTGTAAGTGTTATTCATCGTGTTGGTCAATTATCACTTGGTGAGCAAATCGTTTTTGTTGGTGTTACTAGTACACATCGCAGAGATGCCTTTGCTGCGGCTGAATTTATTATGGATTTTTTAAAGGTACAAGCGCCTTTCTGGAAGAAAGAACTCACCGAAAACGGTGAAAAATGGCTAGACGCTAAACAGTCAGATACCCAACAAGCCAAACATTGGGATAATTAACTATGTTTGATCGTAAAAATTTTATCGTTTTAAATATTAATGTAGCTCATAACTTGCTGCGAAAATTAGCAACACCGTTGATGTTTTTATTAATACTCTTTTATAACCAAGCAGCTCTCGCCGAACAAACTCCGCATCCCTTGCGCATTGCAGTAGCTTCAAATTTTGCCCCTGTGTTAGCCAAACTATTACCTAAATTTACAACACAAACAGGTATTAAAACACAAGTGATCAGCGGTGCCACCGGCGCGCTATTTCAACAGATTCGTCATGGTGCACCGTTCGATGTATTTTTAGCCGCTGATGCTATTCGTCCACAACAGCTAGCCCAGCAAAATTTAATCGTTAAAAACAGTATAAAAAGCTATGCTATCGGCCAATTAGCACTTTATTCGGCAACAAATTTAATTGAAAATTCTGTAAAAACAAAAACTTTATCTACTAAAATGGCAATAATAACGCTTAAAAAAAATAGCCCGCAGCGTTTAGCTATAGCGAATCCCAATACAGCACCCTATGGTTTAGCCGCAAAGCAATGTTTGCAACATTTAGGGTTATGGCAATATTATAAAAATAAGTTAATAGTCGGCATTAATATTAATCAAACATTTCAGCAAATTCGTAGTCAAGCCGTTAACTTGGGCATAGTTGCTTACAGCCAGTTAAAACTCAATAAACTCAGCGGTGTGTTATTACCAGAAGACAGTTATGCGACTATTAAACAGCAATTCGTTATTTTAAAAAGTAGTCAAAATATTATTCAGGCCAAAGCCTTCAGTCAGTTTTTATTAAGCGAGAATAGCCAAACTAAAATCTACAAATTGGGTTATAAAAAAGTAGCCATTGAGAGTAAAAATCATACAATCGGCAAAGCAACTAAAGCTGATAATTCATTGCTGAGCAGGCAATAATGACACTACCATCACCCTCTTCAATATCATCCATAACCAATGGCGATTTACAGGCATTAGTAACCACCTTAAAAATGGCCGCCCTAAGTACATTTATTTTGTTATTAATTGGAACGCCACTCGCTTGGTGGTTAGCCAAAATGAAAAGTCGAGCCAAGGTATTTATTGAAGCCATTGTTGCACTTCCTATAATTCTACCACCAACCGTATTAGGGTTTTATTTACTTATTGCCTTTGCACCGCAATCGACGTTTGGTCAATTATGGCAACAAACCACGGGCACTCAACTCGCTTTTAGTTTTAGTGCCATCGTTTTTGGCTCGGTACTGTATTCGCTCCCTTTTGTAGTACAACCGTTACAGCGTGCATTTGAACAATTAGGCAATAGCTATCTTGAAGCTGCGGCAATGTTAGGTGCAAGATCACTCGACAGTTTTTTTCGTATTGTTATGCCAATGACTAAAGCCAGTTTTATTACCGCGGCTAGTTTAGGATTTGCCCACACTGTCGGCGAATTTGGTGTTGTCTTAATGATTGGCGGCAATATTCCTGATGAAACTCGCGTTCTTTCAATTGCACTGTTTGATCATGTTGAAGCGTTTCAATACAACCAAGCTCATATACTAGCCGCTGGTTTACTTATTGGTTCTTTCATTTTGTTGTCTTTAATTTATTTATTAAATCATGTGAATGGTGATCAGCATTTAATTGGGAAAAAACATGATGAATGAGCGCGCATCTGAAAAAAAACACCAACAAATGCTACAACTAAGCATTGATATACAGGCAGAATTTGATCATTTCAATTTAACCGTTTCACAGAATATTAATAGTACTAACATTACGGGGATTTTTGGTCATTCTGGTTCAGGAAAAACAAGTTTATTACGTATTATTGCAGGTTTAGAAAACAATCATGTTAACGGGAATATCACGTTTAACCAGCGTGAATTATTAAACACCCCAAAGCAATTATTTGTCGCGCCAGAACAACGCAACATTGGCTTGGTTTTTCAAAACAGCCGTTTATTTCCACATTTATCTGTGCGCCAAAATCTCGAATTTGCACAAAAATGTTTAGCTAAACGCCACAAAAAAAGTGAACAACATAGCACGTTAAATATTGACGATATTATCGCGTTAACCCAACTAACACCATTACTTACCAAACAAACTACTCAGCTTTCAGGTGGTGAACAACAACGTGTTGCTTTAGCACGAGCAATTTTAGCTGAACCCAAATTACTATTACTTGATGAACCATTAAGTGCGCTTGATAAACACAGCAAAGCCGATATGCTAACGTTAATTGTAACCGTTCAACAACAGCTCAACATTCCTATACTTTATGTCAGTCATAGCTTGGCCGAGTTACAGCAAGTGGCAAGTAGTTTGTTAATATTAACAAATGGACAAGTGATAGATTATGGTGATGTGCATCAAGTAATTCACCGTCTTAACCATATCTCACAGCACAATAAATCCCCATTAATTAGTCCACAAACTAGCTTAGCCTTACCCATCGTTGCCCATAATAATGCACATGCACTTACCCAATTAGCCCTCGACAATGAACAAAGTATTTATTTACCTTTGCTTTCTCATAATACAAATAACAGCGCTTATTCCATTGGTACTATGCTACGTTGTTTTATTTTTGCCGACGATGTGAGTTTGAGCTTAGTTGAGCCGAGCAATAGTTCAATTGTGAATCATTTATTTGGCCAGATCAGCACAATAGAAAAACTTGGTCAATACAGTGCTTTAATCACCATACTTTGTAGTGGTCACAATTTTTTTGCACAAATATCGTTATTGTCACAACAAAAGTTACAACTTGAAGTGGGCAAAAATATTTATATTCAATTTAAAGCGTCCGCTATAAAAACCTTAACAAATAATACTTTTTGATACGCTCTTATTGAGGAATAATAATGCTAACTCAGCAACAACAATTAAAATATTCTCGACAAATACTGCTCAATAAAATTGGTGAACAAGGACAAATAGCGTTAAGTAAAGCAACGGTATTAATTATTGGGGTCGGTGGTTTAGGCAATCCAGCCGCCCTATATTTAGCCGCAGCGGGTGTTGGAAAATTAATTTTAGTGGATGGCGATAATATTGAGCTAAGTAATTTACCGCGACAAATTCTTTTTTCAGAGCAAGATATCAATAACAATAAAGCAGACAGTGCTAGTGAAAAATTACAGCAACAATTTAGCGATTGTGATATTGAAGTCATGGATGAAATGTTCGATCAAGAGTTGGCAGACTATTATTTACCGCAAGTCGATTTGGTGCTTGATTGCACCGATAACATCAACAGCCGTTATTTAATTAATCACGCTTGTGTAGCACATAAAACGGCACTGATTATTGGTGCAGCCACAGGCTTTGATGGTCAACACTTAATGGTAAACCCGCTTGACGAAAGTAGTGCATGCTACCATTGTTTATATCCAAGCAGTGAAAAAGAGCCCGCTAACAATTGCCAAACAGCTGGCATTTTAGGGCCAATTTTATCTATCATAAGCGGTATGCAAGCACTTACTGCAATTAAGTTTATAACGGGTAATAAAGCCCCTACCAACCAATTGAGCTTGTTTGATGGTTTAACTAATCAATGGCAACAATTTAACATCAAAAAAAATAGCCAATGTGAGGTTTGTGGTAAATAAAATAATCTCTACGTCTCCAGCTTGATTCAAGTCAAATATCAAATTAATTTAAAGAATATAATAAAGCATACTTTGATAAGCGTTTGTCACAAGCGCGTAATCTTCTCTTATTACACTGTGCGCCATTAGCCTTTACGAAACATATAATCGCCTTATTAACACAGTAATCTCATAATTTTCAAGGAAAAATTATTATGTCTATTTCAAGAAACCGTAGCTCTGCAAATAAAATTTATTTACCTTCATCTACTCGCGAAAATCAATATTTGCTCGTAGATATTCCCCTAACTGATGAGCTAATTAACCACGTACAACCTACAGATAAAGAATTAAACACCGAAAATTTAAGTGCTTTTTATTACAATTTATCTGAATTGTTTTTTAGTGTTTGTGATAAATTTGAATTGAAAAATGCTGCCTTTATTGCCAATGATAAAGTCCCTAAAGTACATTTTAATTCAGAATCATATCAAGTAGAAAGTGCACAACGTATTGTCTTTTTTTATGATCCAGCTATTCATACCGTTCGACAAGCGTATTTTCATGGTGAACAACGAGCAAAGAAAATAAAACTGTTATTTTTATCATCGGGTGAAGACGTAAGGTTAAATTCGCCACGTTTTAATGCACAAGTATGCCAAGTGCTGCAAGAATTTGCTGAGAAAGTACAACTTGATGCAAAAACTATTCGTATTCGCGATCATCAACATCTAACCTATGATTTATTTGCTAAGGAGAAAGGTTGTCAACGTAGCCAAGGACATAAATTACGTGCAATACCAGTACGTTATGCAAGTCAACAATTAGAACTACCCGAAGCAATTACTGAAATATCTTATGTGGTAGCAACCTTACCGCTAAGTGAACACCTTAAAATATCAGCTTGTTTTGATTTTTCTACGGTTCAGCCTTTTACACCGCTATATGAACTCATCAATGAAAAATTTAAAAGCGCGGCACAGCAATTCAATCTAAATAGTGGTGCTGTAATCGCTAATGGTTTAGTACCCATTGTACGCGAATTAAATAATGAAGAAGATCAAGAAGCGATAACGCGAGTTGGTGAAATTCAAAAATTAACCTATAACAGTGAAAACCCTCAACAAGATTTTGTATTAAGTTGCGATGGTAACGCATTAACTAATGAATTTTACATTGTAATGGCCGCTAGCAAAGAAAATTTTGCTAACCAAGGTTATGCTAAATTTTTACAAAAAGTTGAGAATACATTAACTGCTTTAGCTGATGAATTGAATATAGACAGTAAAAATAATGAGATACTTATTCGCATGCATCAACATATTAGTTTCAATTTATAATTCGTTTTAGTCTGTTGTAATACGAAATAAGCCCTCAATTGAGGGCTTATTGTTTACTAACCATTTAAATTAGTAATGTTTATATTTAAGAGAATTATTTAATAAGACCTATCGTTCTATCACCGACAGCTTCTCGCCACCCGCCAAGCCACTCGGATCTTGCGGTGGAATTTTGATAAGGACAATTTTCTTTTGCTCTGCCAGCTGCTCCAGCTTGATAACCATTTGAATGCGCTCTATCTAAACGATCTCTTTTTTGTCTTTTCATTGATGAATCTCCAAAATTTTCTGAAATACCAACATAAAATATAGCGGAATGCTTTATAAAATGTGGCGATAAGAATAAAAGCGGCCGACTTAAACTTAGGTTTTTTTAGAACACTTCGTTTATTTGCCGACGATTCATTAAAAAACAATTTCATCATGAACACAAGCAAAAAAATGTGAAATTATGTTCTCCTTTGTTACCGATTGTAAAAGTAAAATAATGATTAACTCACCAATGTGAATTTTCTTTTATAAAACAATTCCATATATTTTCTTTATATATAAAGAAAATATATGTTGAATTTTTTTAGACAAAAAAAGTTTAAAAATTTCTTTTGCCTAGCTTTTTGATTAGCTTTAATTGGCTTTTAATTAGTACAATTAGAGTAGTTCATACTAAAAGTAATTGCTGTATTGAACTTAAAACAACTTAAAATAAATACGGCCTATTTATCTCAACTTTATCTCAACAGCGGTTTTAACATCGTTTCTAAACCGTTTAATTTCACTTCATACATTAATGCTAATTGTTTTCCTAATTTACCTTCAGGAAAACCTTTTTTATAAAACCACACTAAATAGGGTTCAGGTAATTGCAGTAGTTTTCGTCCAGCGTATTTGCCAAACGGCATTTCTTGATTAATAGCCGCAAATAAAAATTCACTATCCGCTATGTTTAAATTCTCTTTTTGATGATCACTCATTTCAAACTCTTCTATTGACTCTGATCTGCGACATGATGTCGCAGTTTACACTTTTTTGTTTGTTTTCATATTATTAGACTAGGAAAATGATTTTACAATAATTTATTTTACAATTTAATTTAATCACTCAATTTGAAGCCATCATGAAAAACATTAAACCTGCTCTTTTCTCATTTTCTACTATTACTACAGCATTACTATTAAACTTTACCGCACAAGCCGATGAAATAGAAAAAATAGTGATCACTGCATCACATATCAATCGTGATTTACCAGCCGAAACATCGATAAAAGTTACAGATCCTGATTTGGCTTCATGGCTTAACTCTGTACCGGGCGCAAATATTAACCGCAACGGTCCATTAACGGGTATTGCTCAATATCGCGGTTTATTTGGTGATAGAGTGGCAACAACACTGAATGGTCATACGATTATCGGTGCTGGGCCAAATGCCATGGACAGCCCGTTAAGCTATGGCCCCACCTTTTTAGTGCAATCAATGACCGTTTACCAAGGTGTTGCCCCCGTTTCAGCAGGAATTAATACGTTAGGCGGCGCCGTTGCGGTAAAAACCTTAAAAGCTGAAACAGACAATAGTCGTCATTGGCAGGCAAACGGTCAATTAAGAAGCGCGTATCGAGATAACAACAGCGCTAGCACTTTTTCAGGTTTAACCAATATTTCAAAGCAAAAATTTGCGTTACTGGCCTATGCCGATTGGCAAAATGCTAATGACAAAGAATCGGGCGATAACATTACTCTTTTGCCAACACGTTATAAGAGAAATCAAGCCGGTGCTGATATTCGTTATTTTTATAATAGTTTGGGTAGCGATGCAGAAATGGGCATAAGTTTTCATTACACCGATACTCAAGATGCAGGCACCCCAGCGTTGCCCATGGATATTAAAAGCATTGTTGGTAAACAAATCAGCATTGCTGGCCGTAATGAAATAAATAATTTGCAAGTAAATTTTCAACTGGGTTATTTAGACAGTGTTCATGCAATGGATAATTTTTCATTACGTGGCAATAACATAGCGGGTTCATTTAAACGTAATGATGCCAGTGCAAATACGATTGACTTTAAAGTAACGGCTGAAAAAAATGCATGGATATTGGGGATAGATGGCTATTTTTCGGATCATGACTCAATAATTACAAGCCCTAATAATGGCAAATTTAATGTCCTTAATTTCAACAATGTTCGAGATCAACAATTGAGTATTTTTGCCCAAAGGCAAACTCAACTTTCATCATTGAAGGTAGATACAGGTTTAAGAGTAAAGCAAATTTACGCCAATAGTGGGGAAATAAATCATCACATGGCGATGATGAATACTGCCATTAAAAATCTTAAAAACCAGTTTAATCAAAGCGACCGTAGTGTGCGCGATACCTTAGTTGATTTCTCGTTAAATGCCTCTCTCCCCCTTTTTACTCATACAAAAAGTACTGAGACAATATTAACGTTATCAGGAGGAATAAAACAACGCGCGCCTTCTTATCAAGAACGCTATTTATGGCTCCCCATGGAATCTACTGGCGGTTTAGCCGATGGAAAAACTTACATAGGTAATATTAATTTAACCGCAGAAACGGCTTATCAAAGTGATATAGGTTTCCAAGTAAGTCAATCAAATTGGGAATTTTCAGTGCATGGTTTTTATCACAAAATTCATAATTATATTCAAGGGATTGCTTCAACTAACATCAATGCCAATAAAGTTGCCAATATGATGACTGGTAACCTACCACTCCACTATGCCAATGTAGACGCCAAACTTTATGGCAGTGATGGCCAGATTAGTTATCGCTTAAATAACGAATGGCAAATCGCCGCAATTGTTAGTTATGTACGTGGTAAACGTGATGACATTAACGATAATCTCTATCGTATTGCACCGTTAAATGGTCAAATAAAACTAAGTTATCAAACTATTACTAAGCAAAATTCAAATCTTCAAACAAATCTTATGTTTATTGTTAATGATGCTCAAACACGAGTATCAACAACAAATAATGAGCAACAAACGGCTGGCTACGGTGTAATAAATACCGACTTAAGTTATGAGTTAACCGATGCTTTAGTGTTAAAGGCTGGTGTGGATAATTTACTGAATCGTAACTATAAAAATCATTTAGGTGGTTATAACCGTGTGAACAATAGTGAGATTGCTGTTATGTCTCGTTTACCTTCTCAAGGCCGCACTTTATGGGGGGAGTTTAATTATTATTTCTAATTTATATTTTTATCAAGTGGCAACAACCAATATGTTGCCACTGAATCATGAAATTAAGCTTTTTTAGTGAGTAAAAAGTTAACCAAGGTTTTATATTCATCCATATCCTTGATATTTTTATCGTTAATTTTATATTTACCATTAATTATTAGAGTGGGTACGCTAGTAATGCCTTGTTGACGTAAAATCTCAGTTTTATGATTCATTGTCTTAAATTCTCGATTTACCGAAAAACTGGCAAAGATTTTGTCAAATTTATTGCCCTCGACTCCATTGAGCATAAACAGATTTTTAATATCCTTAAGGTTATCAAAATTGGCGTGACGTAAATGAATATAATTAAAAATAGCGGGGATCATTTTATCATCAAGGTGTAAGATTTTAGCGGTGAGCAAAGCCTTAGTTAGCATATCTTCAATACTTATTTTTCTACCAGGCATACCATTAACATGGTTCTTTTTAAACACAACATCACTAGGAATCGATTGAAGTAATTCAGAAATGATTGGCTCGCGACGAAAACAATGAGGACAATAAAAAGAGAAAAATTCAGTAATTTCTTTCTGTTTAGTTTGAGCTCCTTGAATAGTCTGATAATGCTTACCTTCAATAAAATTAGTCGCTTGAGCATTTACTAAAAACGAAAAAAATGACAAAGTTAAGAGTAATAAATATTTATAATTATAGATTTTCAAGGGGGATCCTTTATTGAATTTAAAAGTAATACCAATTTTATTCATTAAGTGATCTACTTTATACATAAGAAAAGTCATCAAGAACAAGGCATATATTTTAATAACTCGTTTTTCAGGACAATATGCTCAGGAGAATATGCATCCTGCATTGTCTAATAAGCTGCATCTATGCAGCGTTAATTATAAAATAACGCAATTGTTGATGGTTTTAACAAGTAGAAATGATCACTTAGTTTGTAAGATTGGTAAAATAAAAATTTAAATTACCAATTTTTTAAGAATTCATCCATTAAATAGTGTTACAAAATCTTTCCTATATTCGTTAATTAATTTAATTACTGAGCTTTTTATTTACTGAGCTTTGGGCCGTTTTTGCAATTTACGCTGTAAAGTGCGGCGGTGCATAGAAAGCTGCCTCGCGGTAGCAGAAACATTACCATGATTAAATTTTAATACCTGCTGTATATGTTGCCATTCGACTTGTTCTGTAGATAACGTTTCTTCTGGCAAAGCGATATTTTCGTTATTATCTATTGGTATAGTGGTGCCCCTTTTAGTTATTTGAATAGAGTCTAAATCAGAAGCTTCTAGCGCAGACAATAAAGTTTTAGTATCAATTGGCTTAGCTAAGTAGTCATTAGCACCCAATTTTATCGCATCAACGGCGGTGGCAATGCTAGCAAAGCCAGTCAGTAATAATATTTTGGCTTTTGGTAGCAAACTTCTCAGAGGTTTAATTAAGTTAAGACCACTTTCATTGGCTAATTTCATATCTAATAAAATAAAGTCGGGCAATATTTTGCGGCTTAATAATAATGCTTGATTGCTATCGCTAGCATGCTCACAACTATAATTGTACTTTGTTAACCGACGCTTTAAAGTATTGGCAAAAGCAAGATCATCTTCAATAATAAGTAAAGTTTTGGCTTTATTATTCATTTAACAACTCAACCCTATTTGTATCCACATTTATAGGCGACGCTAATGGTAAGCGTAATGACACTAAGGCTCCGCCACTCGTATGGTTAGTTAAGGTTAACTTACCGCCTAAGCGTTCTAAACTAGCATGACTTAAAAAAACGGCCATACCTAAGCCCTGTTCACTATCAATCAATTCTACCCCTAGTTTAGTTAATTTTTGTGCGCTGAAACCGAGCCCGAAATCTCTAATATTTAATTGCCAGTGCCGATCTTTAACCACGAAAGATAACTCAAGTTGTTTACTCTTATTACTTTCACTAGCACGAATACCATTGTGAATTAAATTAAATATAGCTGGTAATAATGCGCCATCAGCAATAATAAATTTTTGCTGTGTGCTTATAGGATCTATATTATCTTGTATGACTATTAATTGAATTTCAGGAAAGTTTAGTTGTACATATTCTTGTAATTGTTCAATGATTTTATCAATAGCAAGCGGTTTAGCCACCTGACTTTTTATTTCAAACGTTTGTTGTCGAAATTCATGTAAACTATCGCCGCAACGTTTTAGTTGCGCTTTCAAGTCGTTCACAATACTATTTTTTTCAACTTGTTCACTGAGTTCATCAACCAATAATTGCGCAGTGGCTAGCGGTGTTGCTAGTTGATGAGTAACTTGCGCAGAAGCAATACCGAGTGCAATAAGTTTCTCTTGTTTTAATTGTTTTTCTCTATATTTAGCAATGGCTAGTTCTTTTTCATTAATTGAACGCCCCAACCTTGCTACAACTAGCGCTACTACAATGGTAGAAAATAAAAAGTTTACCCACATCCCAATAAAATGCCCTTGCATATTGCCATGCATTACGTGCATAGGCATTAACCACAACATCAAGCTATAAGAGACGACAGCAAGTAAAGCGGTTATTGTTAACATCCATAAAGGTAAAATAACTGCAGCGATGGCAATAGGAATTAACAATAACGAGACAAAAGCATTGGTTGCACCACCGCTAAAATAAAGCAATAACGAAAGAAATAATACATCGGCAAGCACTTGTACTAATAAAGCTGATTTTGATACACGAATCGCTTTTCTGTAATACCAAGCACAAACGGCTGTAAATATTAATTCTAGACTTATTATGGTGATCAACGGCACTATGGGTAATTGGTAACTCAGTCCTTGGCTCACGAAAAAAATTAATATTAATTGAATAAAAATAGCACTATAGCGCAAGGCAATAATGGTATGAATTTGACTACGCTGTTTTGAAAAAATATTCATTGATATAACGACTGCTTTTCTTTATCTAAAGATATTGGTGTCTGAATTTGGTACAATAATTTTACAATTTCATTATAACGTTATTGAAAGTTTAGCTAAACAATATAGGTCAATATTGATCTGAATATGTTAGTTTGGATAATTTATATTAATGAATAATACCCATTTTAATAATTAACGTTAAGGCAAGTAAGTAGCATGACTATTGAAAAAATAACCCTAGGTGGCGGCTGTTTTTGGTGTATAGAAAACATTTTTAAGCGGGTGAAGGGTGTTATCAGCGTTACAAGTGGCTATTCTGCTGGTGACAATATTAACCCGACATACCAACAAGTGTGTTCTGGCGAAACTAACCATGCTGAAGTAGTCCAAATAGAATTTGAAAACGAGCAAGTTGATCTTAATACACTATTAACGGTTTTTTTTGGTATTCATGATCCAACAACGTTAAATCGGCAAGGCGACGATGTTGGCACTCAATATCGATCAATTATTTTAACGCGCAATGAGCAGCAGCAACAAACAGCATTAACTAAAATTGCAGAACTTGATCAGAGTGATAAATTCACTGATAAAATAGTTACCTTTGTTGACCAATTTGAACAATTTTATAGTGCAGAAAGTTATCATCAAGATTACTATGAAAACAATCAAGATAATCAATATTGCCAATTAGTAGTAGCCAAAAAAATACAAAAATTTTTAGCTCAATATAGCCATTTATTGAAAGATTAGCCGTTAAAAATAAAGTGAAGTTTTTGATTCAGGTTTGAATTTAACTATTGTAAAAAGCAACCTACAATATAAACAGTATCATTGTAGGTTGTATCGTTAGTGTATTAAGTAAACCATTTACTTTACACGGATCCCTTCAATATTGAGATCCATAATTACTTGTGTTGATGCTGGGCCTAAATTCATTTTTATCGCAAAGTCATTCAAAGTAAGTGTTGTGGAGCCAGTAAAACCAACACGGTAACCACCCCACGGATCTTTACCTTCACCCACTTTTACCGCATTTATAACTATGTCCTTGCTGATACCATGTAACGACAAAGTACCTTTAATTTCTAATTTATCGTTACCTTTGTCAGTAATTTCTGTACTAACAAATTTAGCCTCAGCAAATTTATTCACTTCTAAAAAATCACTGCTTTTTAAATGTTTATTTCGATCTGCATGATTAGTATTTACACTTGATGTATCAATGTTCACTTCAATTTTGCTGTCGCTAACATGGGCGGCATCATAGTTAAATTTTCCATCAAAACGATCAAACCGTCCTGTTAACCAGCTATAGCCTAAGTGCTTAATTTTAAAGTTAATTGAAGCATGGGCACCTTTTGTATCAATAACATAATCAGCCGCATTGGCTAATGGTGTTAACAAACTAGCCACTAATGCGGTGGTTGTTAGTAATTTCTTGAATTGTACTTTCATTTTATTCCTCTATTTTCTATTTTCTATTTTCTATTTTCTATTTTCTATTTTCTATTTTCTAGGTAAGTCTTACACGTTATTTAGCGTGAAAACCTAACATCCGTTTTAAAGTCATATCTTTATCAACAAAATGGTGTTTTAGTGCTGCTACCGCATGTAAAAAAACAAATACCATCATAATGTACGCTAAATATTGATGGATAACGCCTGCCATATCTTCTTGATTTTGAATAAATGAACCAAAACCCGGTACAGCAAATAAATTAAAAACATCAATGCCTCGATTATCGGCAGTTGAAATTAAATAACCACTGAACATAATAAAAAATAATAAACTATATAATAGTATATGTACCAAATGCCCTACTTTTTTTTCAAAATTGCTGTGTGTTGACAATGCATCTGAACTTGTTTGCTTTACTCGCCAAAATAGGCGAAAAGTCAATAACACAAACAAACAAATACCAATACTTTTGTGTAACGCTGGCGCACTTTTATACCAAGCATCGTAATAGGTTAAATCAACCATCCAAAAACCTAGAGCAAACATGCCAAATACAATAATAGCAACAAGCCAATGTAATAAAATAGTTAAGTAACCGTACTGTGTCGTGCTATTAGTCATTCATATCTCTATGATCAATTTTTATATTCTTATTATCTATTACAAAAAAATAAATTAATATTGAAGCTTTATTAAGAAGAACTTAAACTAAACTTAACATCTTTTGAGAATCACCTTCATGACTTTAGAACAATTAAATATGCTGAAACTGGTTGTCGAACAAGGCAGCTTAAAGAAAGCCAGTGAATTGTTGCATAAAACTCAACCCGCGATCAGTCAAGGAATAAAGCAATTAGAGCAGCAACTTGGTATAGCGTTGTTTGACCGTCAAAGTTATCGATTAGAACTCAGTAATAAAGGCCAACAGATTTATAATCACACCTTACGCTTATTAAATGAAGCCGCCGAAATAAAACAACTATCCAAACATTTATCAAGTGGTCACGAAGCTTCTATTACCATTGCCATTGAGGCGGCATATGATCTCAATAAAATCATCCCTTTACTGGAAAAAACCCAGAATCAATTTCCGCGTACACAGATCATTATAAAACAAGAATATATCAGCGGCGCTTTTGACGCACTTACACAAGAGCAAGCCGATATTGCAATAACACCTGTTGGTATGCTGGATTTAGAGGCCGAAAATTTAGAAGGGCATTTTCTTTATCAAGGGTTTTTAATCAATGTTGCCGCACCTAAATTATTACAGCGTCATCCCCAAATACAGTCTGTAAAAGACTTAAAAAATGAATATCAAATTGTTGTCCAAGACTCAGGCCAGCGTAGTAAAGGCAAAAATTACAGCGTACAATCAGGCCAACGTTGTTGGTACGTTAATGATTTTAATACAAAAAAAACCTTGGTGTTAAGTGGTATGGGATGGGGAAGACTGCCCGACAACCACATTACTAATGAACTTGCTAATGGTTCATTACAAACGATAAAATTGGATGATTTTTCGCAAACAGCAGAACTAAATTATCACGCCCTAAAACTAAAAAACAAAATGCTTGGCCCTGTTGCCTACGCATTATGGAATAATTTAAAAGCAAGCCGCCAAAACAATTAAATAGAACAAGTGAGTAACCATGAATGATTTTTATCCAGAAATAACCCCTTTTAATAGTTTTTTATTAGCCGTTGATGATCAACACCAAATTTATATTGAACAATGCGGAAATCCTAACGGTCAACCGGTGTTATTTATTCATGGCGGCCCAGGTGGTGGTTGCTCTGAAAATGATCGCCGTTTTTTTGATGCGGAAAAATACCACATTATTTTATTTGATCAACGCGGTTGTGGTCGTTCACTGCCACACGGTTGTTTAGACAATAACAACACTGCAAACTTAGTCGCCGACATTGAACAAATTCGTTCAAAATTATCAATTGATAGCTGGCATATTTTCGGTGGTTCATGGGGTTCAACCCTATCTTTAGTGTATGCACAAACACACCCAACAGCAGTTAAAAGTATTGTTTTACGTGGAATTTGGTTAGCTCGCTCTGAAGATACCCAATGGACATTCGCTAATGGTGGTGCTACCCGAATATTTGCTGAGTATTGGCAAGAATATTTAAACGCCCTACCTAACGGCGAAAATGAGCATTCCATTGAAAGCGCGTATAAAATCATGATCGGCGAAGATAAAGAAGCTGCGCTAAAAGTAGCAAAGGCTTGGAACTTATGGGAAACACGCTGTTGTACGCTACTGCCAAATGCTGAATATCTTACCGCCGCCTGCGAAGATAAAAAAGCATGGACAACCGCACGTCACGAAGCGCATTTTATGGTAAACAATTGCTTTTTAACTGAAAATCAAATACTTAACAATTGCGATAAAATTAAAGATATTCCAACCACTATTGTGCATGGCCGCTACGATATTGTTTGCCCGTTTGACAACGCTTGGTTATTACATCAAGCCTTGCCAAAATCAACGTTAGTGATCAGCCAATCAGCAGGACACGCTTCTTCAGAGCCTGAAACCAAAAGCCACTTAATTGATGCCACCCGCAAGATGTTAACGCTGATAGGTTAATTTACTTACAGCCCTCCCGTTACATCAATAAAGCTACCAGTGGTAAATGAAGATTTATCACTGGCTAACCAATATATTGCTTGAGCAACTTCGTCAACTTGCCCACCTCGTTGCAATGGAATAATATTTTTCAAACGTTCAATGCGAGCCGATTCTCCTCCATCTGCATGCATATCAGTATAAATAAGCGCAGGGCGAACACCATTAACACGAATTCCCTCCCTAGCAACTTCTTTAGATAAACCAATAGTTAAAGTATCAATAGCCCCTTTTGAAGCAGCATAATCTATATATTCATTTGGTGAACCTGAACGCGCTGCGCCTGAAGAAACATTAACAATAGCACCGCCATGACCACCATGCTTTATCGACATACGTTTAACCGCTTCGCGGCAACATAAAAAAGCGCTAGTAACATTTGTGGTAAGAATGAAATTAATGCGCTCAGCGGTCATGTTTTCTAAACGCATTTGAGGTTTTAAAATAGCCGCGTTATTTATAAGCGCGGTTACCGAACCAAGCTTTTGGTCTACTTCAGTAAATAATGCACAGACTTCATTCTCATTAGCTACATCAGCTTGAACAACAATACATCGACCGCCCTGATCGATTATCTCACTAGCAACTTGCAGTGCAGATTGTTGATCGTTTTTATAATTAATACAGACCGCATAATTATTCTCAGCAAAAAGCTTAGCGGTTGCTGCGCCTATACCTCTGCTCGAACCTGTAACAATAGCAACTTTGTTATTACTCATTATTTATTTACCCTAATGAAAGCTTTAGATTCATTTAATATGGATACAGTTAGCATAAGTTTTTACTCAGCAATAAAAAACCCCTAATAATAAATATTAGGGGTTTTTGTTTTACGTATCAGGCATTAAGTATTGTTGATACAAAACTATTATCCTGATGTTGATACCGTGTCAATTTTAAAGATTAACCATTACTTACCTCTTCAAAGTCAGCATCAATCACGTCTTCTTCTTTAGCGCGGTCATTGGCAGCGGCGTTACTCTGCTGCGACTTAGCTTGCTCAGCCTGCATAATTTTACTGTATGCTTCTTGCAATGCCTTTTGTCGCATTTCAATCGCTGATTTATCATCGCCATTAACCGCCATTTTAAGTTGCTCGATTAATGTTTTAAGCTCGGTTTGTTGCTCCTCAGCTAAACTCGACATTGAGGTTTCCACAGTATGAATTAATTGATCCGCATGATTGCGTTGCTCAACTAACTCACGTTTTTGCTTATCTTCACTGGCGTGTTGCTCTGCATCTTTAACCATACGATTAATTTCATCTTCGCTTAAACCACTTGAAGCGGTAATTTTAATGCTTTGCTCCTTGCCTGTTGCTTTGTCTTTCGCTGACACATTTAAAATACCATTAGCATCAATGTCAAAGGTTACTTCCACTTGCACTGAACCGCGTGGGCCTTGCTTAATATCCGTTAAGTTAAATTGACCTAACGATTTATTATCTGTCGCCATTTCACGCTGCCCTTGCAACACATGTACGGTTACCGCGGCTTGGTTATCTTCAGCCGTTGAGAACGTTTCAGACGTACGTGTTGGTATAGTGGTGTTTTTCTCAATAAGCTTGGTCATAACCCCACCTAAGGTTTCAATACCCAATGATAATGGTGTTACATCAAGCAATAACACATCATCAACAGCCCCCGACAACACGCCTGATTGAATTGCCGCACCTAAGGCAACCGCTTCATCGGGATTGACATCTTTACGCGGTTCTTTACCGAAGAAGTCTTTAACCGCTGTTTGTACTTTCGGCATACGGGTTTGACCACCTACCAAAATAACCTCGCTAATATCACTGCAACTTAAACCCGCATCTTTTAATGCTTGTTCACACGGTGCAATGGTACTTTTTACTAAATCATCCACTAACGATTCTAATTTAGCGCGTGTAACCTTAACATTTAAGTGCTTAGGTCCACTTGCATCTGCGGTCACATAAGGTAAATTCACATCCGTTTGCAGTGCCGATGACAATTCAATTTTTGCTTTTTCAGCCGCTTCTTTAATGCGTTGTAAAGCTAAAGGATCTTGGTGAACATCAATCCCGTTTTCTTTTTTGAATTCATCAGCCAAGTAATTAATGAGGCGTAAATCAAAGTCTTCCCCTCCTAAAAAGGTATCGCCATTGGTTGCTAACACTTCAAATTGTTTTTCGCCATCGACATTGGCTATTTCGATAATTGAAACATCAAAAGTACCACCACCTAAATCGTAAACCACCACTTTCTGGTCAACTTTGCTATTTTTATCAACTCCATACGCTAATGCTGCGGCGGTTGGTTCGTTAATAATACGTTTTACATCAAGCCCCGCAATTTTACCGGCATCTTTGGTTGCTTGGCGCTGCGAGTCATTAAAATATGCGGGTACAGTAATAACCGCCTCTGATACTGTTTCGCCTAAATAAGCTTCAGCATCTTTTTTCAATTTACGCAAAACTTGTGCTGACACTTCTTGTGGCGACAATGCTTTACCATTGACTTCAACCCAAGCATCACCGTTTTCTGCTTTAACGATTTTATAAGGCGCTAACTTAATATCTTTTTGCACTTCTTTATCATCAAATTTACGACCAATTAATCGTTTAATCGCAAATAATGTATTTTCAGAATTCGTCACCGCTTGTCTTTTGGCGGGTTGTCCTGCCAACTTTTCATTGTTTACATACGCCACAATAGAAGGGGTTGTACGGCTACCTTCTGCATTTTCAATAATTTTTGCTTTTCCACCTTCCATAACGGCTACACATGAATTTGTTGTACCTAAATCAATACCAATAATCTTAGTCATAATAATCACCTATTACTTAATAAAAAGAGCTTAATAAAAAGCATTTAATAAAAAAGGTCTGATACTTATGGCTATAACCAAGTAAGCAGTTTGACCCGATAAACAACCGTGGCTGTTTTGTTATTGCGGCCATGATACTTATGCTAAGGAAATGCTTCTGTCACAAATATGACAGTATTGATGATTTTGTATTTTTATTTGCACAATATTTATTTTTTTTTATTTACAATCAACACCTTAACCATTAACAAGAGTTGCGTTGATATGATAAAAATAAAGACATTAGCTTTTGCTATACTGTTATAACTAGGTAAAATAAAACCTCCTTGTTCGTTATTACTAAAATCATGTTATTTTATGCACAAAAATGTTAATCATTTACCCCAAAAAGCAAATCCTGTTTTAGTAAAACAAGCGGATCTTTTTGCCGATTTACCGGCAAAATTAATTGAAGATTTTCAACAAGAATTTCAGCTCAATGAATGGCACAAAGGCGATTACATTAATTCAGATATTTTAATGCAACGTTTTTTTGTGGTCATCAATGGGCAATTAGAAATTAAACAAAGTAATCCCGATACGGGTAGAGAAGCTACGTTAGATATGCTTTACGCCGGCGATTGTTTTGATTTAATGGTGCTATTTGATGGTCAACCGCATGAGGTGATTATTTCGCCCTTAACCTCGGTTAAATTACTCTCGGTTACTTTAGAGACTATGCGCCATTGGTTATGGACTTATCCAGAATTTAATCAACAATTTATGCCCTATTTAGCAAAAAAAATGCGTGAAAAAGAACAGCAAGCATGTGATCTAATTTTGCACGATGTAACCACCCGTTTAAGCCGCATTATTTTAAAGCATATCAATAAAATTAAGTTTTATAGCGGCAATAAAGAAGAGGAGCATCAGCATCATTTAATTAATGGCTTAAACGATGAGACCTTAGCGCGAATGACGGGATCAGTTAGACAAGTGATTAATAAACAATTACAGCTTTGGAAAAATAAAGGCACCCTAGATAAAAAACGTAATCAACTGATTATTAAAGATTTAGAAGCATTAGAAAAAGAAGCGCAATATACTCAAAAATTGCCTAATGTGCCGAGAACAACTATTTAGTTATAACTTGTCGCTGTTAGCTATCACATTTTTAGAACTTTAAACTGCTTTTTCAGCCTTGTTTAAGATGATGATGGTTCAGGTTCTCTATACGTTCAGCAAGCCAAACTTTTATTATTGACTGCCGAGTTACACCAACCCGCTTTGCCTCACGGTCTAGTGAATCGATCATCCATTCAGGGAAGTCAACATTAATCCTTTTAGTTGTTTGAGTGGTTCGTTTAGCTTGAGATAAATCAAGATTAGCGAATACATCATTGCCATCTTCAAATGCTTTATCAAAATCAGAAGCTTTCATAAAATTTCACCTCATTAGTTCTTGAGCGTCGAACTGAAATTATGCGGATATTACTATCTCGATAAGTTATTACAGCTGACCAGTGTTTGTGATTATGGAATGCGATTATCACAAAACGAGGTTCGTCGCTTGTATTAGCGGGGATCTCGACTAAATCCGGATCATTCCACAGTAATTTAGCTTCTTCAAAATCGATTCCATGTTTATCGAAGTTAATTTGGCTTTTATTTGGATCATATTCAAAGAAATACATAGAGTAAAAATTATACCTTTTTGATGTAAAATGCAAGTTTCATTATGAACATTAAATCTTGCTCTTTCATATAACTCATCATAAGTAACTAATTCTACATTTCGGGAATCTCTGCGAAATAGCTCTAAGGTTTTTCTTTAATTCGTTTTGTACCAGTAGGATCTTTGTCAATTTGAGACCATGAGCCCATTAATAAAATTGTTTTTGAATCGTATGAGCGTTGGGTTATTTCTTCATCGTTTTCATTAATAAGATCTTCAATAGTTTCAATCTTAATTTGTCCACCAGCTTTTTTGTTCTGAAATCTGTGAAAAGGCGTCTATTAAACTGTTTGATAAACTCCAACAGTTTGATCTGTTTTTTGATTTATTGAAAGGCGCGCTGTAGTCGGTAACTTTAATTCTACAAATGTAGTGAATTTTTTATCTCCAAGTAAAAAATCCGCAATAACTTCATCTTTACCTGCGGCATTAGAAAAAGAAGCGCAATATACTCAAAAATTGCCTAATATTTCACGATAAAATTTTTAGCTTGTGCTTGTAACTGTGATAGCTCACATTTTTATATACATGTTACAACTCCCATAATAGTGTTTTCTAAAAACTCAGATTAAAAACACTCACTAAATAGTCAATTTAGCCATTTTTGTTAACCTTTGACATTATTTATCACAAAGTATATCACAAAAAAAAACATAACAAATTGAATTATAAGGATATTATAATTGGCATGTAATGTGATATTACTCTACAAACTAAACATAATAACTAAATTAGTATCTCTCAAATCAAGGAATAATAATGAACTCAGTAAAAGCAATTATCGCACTAGTTACGGCATCTTTATTAAGTGGATGTGTTATAGCCATTAATACTGCAAAAGCAGACATACATATGCAAAAAGAACTTTCGCTTAGCAGCCAACAACTAAAACAATTAAATATTGAAGCAGGTGCAGGTTCATTGACGATACAAGGTAAAAAAGATATTGAATCCATTCAAGTTATTGCTGACATTTATACCGACTCAAAAGGTAATTATGAGTTAACTTTAAATAAAAATAACAATAACAATAATGCTACATTAATAGCAAAAATTAAAAATGGATCGGGTTTTTGGCAAGGAAACTCACCAAGAATTAATGTTCAAGTTTTTGTACCACAGCATTTAGCACTAAACATTAACGATGGCTCTGGTGACATGGTGGTTAACAATATAAACAACAGCGTTGATATTGAAGATGGTTCTGGGAAAATTGAAGTTGCTCATATCAATGGAAATTTAACTATTAACGATGGCTCTGGTGATATTATTGTTAACAACACAAACAATAACATTGATATAAAAGACGCTTCTGGCGATATAGAAGTAGCAACTGCCAACGGCAGTTTAACAATTAACGATGGTTCTGGTGACATAACAGTTAAGCATGTTATTGGTGCAACAGTAATTGATGATAATTCTGGCAATATCGACCTAAAACATATAACAGGCGATATTACCATTGATGACGGCTCTGGCGATATCTATGTAAAATCCATTCAAGGAAATGCAAAAATCACTGATGCCTCAGGTAATTTAACTGTAGAAAAAGTAACAAAAACAGTCACTATTGAGGATGGCTCTGGCGATATAAATGTTGAAAGTGTAGGTAACTTAAATATTATCGAAAGTGGTTCTGGCGGATTACACGTAAATAAAGTGAATGGTAATTTTAGCATCGACTCATAAATAGCTGTTCGCAAATATTAATTAAGAAAATCAGCTTAGAACACAAAAGGCTGACTTTTTATGTAAACCTTTTAGATTAATCAAAAAGTAACTTGTATGTGGCTTATATGGACAGCTTAAAAGTAAGATAAATCGGTCATCCTGAATTGTTTTCAGGATCTTTTACTTTAGATCCTGAAACAAGTTCAGGATGACAAACAAAATAAAAACTCTGAAACAGTTTCAGGATAACAGATAAAAATTAATATTATTAAACAGGTTCAGAGCAACGAACAAAAACTAAAGCCCTTAAAGCAGTTCAGGGTAATAAACAATTATTAAGCGTCTTCTTTTTGTTCCGATTTAACCTTTTCACCTGTCGCTAACGTTTTTAAAGATTGATAAAGTGCTTCTTCTTCTGCAGATAAGCTTTTGGGGAAAACAATTTTTAGTTTTACAAAAAAGTCACCCCCAACTTTACTGGGTAAGCCGCGCCCTTTCAAGCGCATTTTACTGCCACTCGCTAGCAGTTTTGGCAAAGTTAAATCTATATCTCCCGAAGGTGTCGGCACTTTAACTTTATCGCCTAATGCGGCTTGCCAAGGACTAATTGAAATTTCAGTGGTTATATCTGCACCGTCAACAACATATAAAGGATTAGGATTAAACCCAATTTCGATAAATAAATCACCATGCTCTGCACCACCAAATCCCGCTTCGCCTTGTTTTTGCAAACGAATTTTTTGACCCGCTTTGATCCCTTTGGGTATTTTTACTTTCAAGGTACGTTCTTTCCCCTGATCCCGAAGGGTAAAACTACGTGTTGCACCTGTGTATGAGTCTTGCAGGTCGATCAATATTTTGGTCTGACTATCTTGACCTTTCATTTGCCCTTGCCGAGGGTGACGACCACGCGATGCCTGTTGATTCGTATTAAAACCACCACCAAATAATGATTCAAAAAAGTCGCTAAAATCGCCTTCTTGGCCTGTGCCTGTATTAAAACCAGCATTACCTTGATGAAATTGTTCCTGCCAATTAGGCGGCGGAGTAAAACCCGATTGACCTGACTTCCAATTACTGCCTAGTTGGTCATACGCTGCCCGTTTTTCTTTATCGTGCAACACTTCATAAGCCTCATTTATTTCTTTAAAACGGCTTTCAGCATCTTTTTCTTTACTGACATCGGGATGAAATTTTCGTGCTAATTTCCGATATGATTTTTTAATTTCATCTTGAGAGGCACTTTTAGCAACGCCCATAATTTTGTAATAATCTTTATAATTCACAGTGATCTCCTGTGCACACAACATTGGTTAATATTCGTCGCTAAAACTGTACGAATAAAAAGCGCTCATTTAACTTATCGACGATTAATTTTGGATAGTCGAAATCGATGACGATATTATAGAGCAAAGAAAAATGTTTAATGTCAGTAATGTGACACTAAACGCAAAGTATGGGATATTTGTAAAATATTAATGTATTACTGGAAAAACCATGCCTTACAAACTTATACATAACCAAGCAGAATGTAAATATGAATATCATATTGATGACCATATTGCTTACATTACCTACGACGAACAAAATGGCGACATGCATTTAACGCATACCATTGTTCCTGATGAACTTGCAGGAAAAGGGCTTGCTAAAACTCTGTTAGAAGATGTACTCGAACAAATTAAAAAAGAGCATAAAAAAGCAGTAGCGCAGTGTAGTTACATTGTTAAATATCTGGAAAAAAATCCCGAAAAAAGTAATTTTTTTGTTTGATTAATTGTTTTGGAAAAAATATGAGCAAAAATCGCAATAAAAAGTCGATTCACTAACTATATTTTAGCATTAAATTTCGTGAGGATTCATCAGCAACGGGTATATACTTAGGTTATATTTAACAGATACACAACCTTTTCACCTCACTTGGTAGCAAGATGCTCTCTAGATTATTTTATAAAAGCCTTAGTATTTTTAGTATTATTAATTTTGTTCTATTTTCACATTCAGTTAAAGCAATAGAACGTTTTAATGTTGTTGTTGGCTTTTCAAAACCGCCCTATGTTATCCAAAAAAATAATACTGGATTCGAGATTGAACTCGTCCGAAATTTGCTTGCAAATATGGGTAAAACGACAAAATTTGTCTATACCACCTTTGAACGCAGCCCCAAAATGTTAGGGGTCAAAGAAATAGATGCGATAATGACGGTTAATAATAAAACATTTCCACATCCGTCACAATTAAGCAATATCTATATTAATTATCAAAATGTCGCCATCTCATTAAAAAGTAAACACTTAAAAATTAATTCAATCGATGATTTAGCACCATTTTCTATTGCTTCTTTTCAAAATTCACAAAAAGTATTAGGTAAGCAATTTGCCCAAATAGTACAAAAAAGCCCTCTTTTCCTGCAAGTAATACATCAAAACCAACAACCAACGTTATTATTAAAAGGAAGAGTTGATGTTGTAATTATGGATAAAAATATTTTTAATTATTACATTCAAAACATGGAGATAACAGAGCTAGAAAGTAAATTTACTTTCCACCCCATTTTTCCCATAAGTCCTTATAAAATGGCTTTTAAAGACATTGCTAATGTGCAAATATTTAATCAAGTATTGAAACAATATTTATCAAGTAAAAGCTATCTAGCCTTATTGAAAAAAATATCATTTAACGAATTCAATCAATCCTCTATACAGTATTAAGTAAAACTTAATACATTAAGGTATAAAGTTTACGACGATATTTAGTTGCTAGGGCATCACCTTCAGGCAACGCTTTTAATACATCTAACAATAAATGCTTACTTTCTGCATCACTTGCGTCTTTTTGTACTTGTCTAAATAGCAAGGCTAACGCATCTTCTTGGCGATTAACTTGGCTATATTGTGCGGCAAGTTTTTGAATAAGTGCAACATTAGTGGAGTCTTCTGTTAATTGTTGTTCTAATATTTTAATTTCTGGTGAATTCGCAGCTTCTTGCGCTAATTCTAGTTTAGCGATTAAGGCATGATATTCGCTGTCTTGATCTACCATTTTAATAGCATCAAGTAAGTGTTTCGCTTCATCCACTTTTCCTACCATTAAACACGCATTCGCTAGCGTTAGTTGAATATCTGCTCGGCTATTATCCAGTTGGTAGGCTTGTGACGCTGCGGTGTATGCAGCATTACCGTTATTTTCACTTATTGCTTGCTTGGCTTGTTTGAGTAAATTGTCTTGTGGCTTAGGTAAATGCTTTTCTAAAAACTGGGTAATTGTTTCGTCTGTTTGTGGACCACTAACGCCATCAATCGGTTGGCCATCTTTCACCATAATTGCGGTAGGTAAACCTTGAATACCAAACTGTTGCGCTATTTGCTGTTGAGTTTGACAATCAACTGTCGCTAAAATAAGGGTATCATCATAACCATTTACTCTAGCCGATAACTTATCTTTTAACTCAATACTTTCAGGTACCTGTGCTGCCCAAAAAGTAACTAAAATTAATTTTTGTTTTGATTCATCTAGGATAACTTGTTGGAAATTTTCTAATGTTATTTCAACGACATTGGTTTGCTGCATGGCTTATCTCTTTTATGTATGCTTTGAAAATGAGATCCTGACCTGCGTCAGGATGACGTTACTTAAATTGTTATTATGAATATCCTAATGCTGAACTAGTTTCAGTATCTTTTTAAATCCTAATCTACATCAGAATAACTAGTGTGTTGTTAGTGATTTAATGGTGCTAGATATTCTATTTTCAAGCATTAAAATATCTTGACCTACGTCAGGATGACATTATCTATTGATTTATCTCTTACTAAAATGAAAGATGCTTCGCCTATCAGTAATTAACCTACTTCTTTGAGTAAATCTCGTGCAATGATCACTTTTTGAATTTCGCTAGTACCTTCATAAATAGTAGTAATACGCACATCACGCGCTAAACGCTCTAATGGATATTCTTTAATATAACCTGCGCCACCCAACATTTGCAGTGCGTCGTAACAGGCTTTATTGGCTTTTTCACTAGCAAATAATTTTGCCATTGAAGCCGCTTTGCCAAAGGCTAAACCACGCTCTTTTAAATCAGCGGCTTGCATTAATAGCAGCCGTGCCGCTTCTAAATCGGTATAACGCTCAGCGAGTTTCCACTGAATGCCTTGAAAATTTGCAATGGCTTGACCAAATTGTTGGCGCTCAGTAACAAACTGACGGGCATAGTCCATAGCGGCTAAACCAACCCCTAATGCGAGTGAACCAATACCTATGCGACCTCCGGCTAGTTCGCCGACAGCGACAGCAAAACCACGGTTTTCTTTCCCCATTAAAGCACTAGCAGGAATGCGACAATTATTAAAGTGCACTTCGGTAGTTGGAGAAGCTTTTTGTCCCATCTTTTCTTCGCATTTACCAATGGTAATACCTTCGATATCCGCTTCAACAATAAAACAAGAAATACCTTTACCTTTGGCGGCGCTGCTATCGGTTACTGCCCATACCACAAAAACTCCCGCAAACGTGCCGCTAGTAATATAAATTTTACTACCGTTTAATATATAATAATCTCCCTCTTTTGTCGCTGTGGTTTTCATTCCTGCAGGATCACTGCCAGCACTCACTTCGGTTAAACAAAAGCCACCAGCCTTATATTCACCGCTACATATTTTTGGTAAGTATTGTTGTTTTTGTTGTTCGTTACCAACCGCTTGAATAACTTCAGCAACCATATTAGTAACCGAGGTAGTTACCGCCGTAGAAGCACAAGCCCGCGCTAATTCAGTTATCGCTAAACTAAAAGCTACCGTGCCCGCTTCAACACCGCCATATTCGGCTTTTACGTTCAAACCCATAAAGCCAAGCTCGGCAAGTTTAGCTAAATTGTCTTGAAACAAGTGTTGATCGTTGCTCATATCAAGCTCTGCTGCAACAGGCGCTAATTCACTATCTGCAAATTTTTTTGCCATATCTTGGATCATGGCTTGTTCTTCGGTTAATGTTAAATTCATACTATTCACCTTAATCGGTTATTGAGACCAAACCAGTGGTTTTTTCGTTAATTGCTGACTTGATTGGTCATAATTTTGCCAAAGTTGATGATAACTTTGTTGTAATATCGGATGTTTTAACTGAGGTGCTATTTCAGCAAGCGGCCACAGTACAAAAGCATTTTTGGTTATTTCATCACGTGGAATTTGAGCGGGCTCTGCCAAAATCAAATCATCATAAAGTAATAAATCTAAATCTAAAGTGCGCGGGCTAAATTTTTTCGCGTTAATTGAACGACCATTGGCAAATTCTATTTCGCGTAATATTTTAGCTACTGCTGCTACTGAAAAATTGGTAGTAACACCAATCACTAAGTTATAAAAAGCATTTCCAACAAAGCCCACTGGTTCGCTTTCATAAAGTGAAGATAGTGTTAGTTCACCAAACACTTCAACTAAAGCTGTTAACCCTTGCTTTAAATAATGTTCTCGTTCGATATTGGTACCCAACGAAATATATATTTGCGCCATTAAAGTTGCTGCCCTCGTTCAATTTCGACACCAACAGAATTAGCATTATGCACCGCATTTGGTTTATGAATAGTTAATTTTACCCAAGGAATTTGGTAGGTAGTCATTAAGTATGAAGCCATGCGCTCCGCTAAAGTTTCTAATAAATCTACTGGATTTTCGTTAGCAAATTTTTCTATGGCTAATGATACTTGTGCATAATCAAGTGTTTTGTCTAATTCATCATTTAATGCTGCGGGGCAAATATTCCACCCCATAGCTAAATCAATCACTAGCGTTTGCTTAATCTCTTTTTCCCAGGCAAAAAAACCAATAGTGGTTTGAATGGTTAAGCCTGTTATAAATACTTTATCCATGACTTGATTTTACTCTTGAGCACCCAATAACAATATAGGTGCTGAGTTTAACTGTCCAGCTATAGAAAAACCAGTCAATACCACGTTAGAATGACAAGGTATTTGTTGACATAATGTAAACCGATTAGCGAAATAATTTTCACTCACTCAGTTTTTACCATAAGGACACCCATTACAATGATGTTGCTTTTAATTTTAGCCATGATCATCGCGGCCTATTTGTTAGGTTCGATTTCTAGTGCCATTTTAATTTGCAAATTATTAGGCTTACCTGATCCTCGCTCTACTGGCTCTCATAATCCTGGCGCTACTAATGTATTACGCATTAGCAATAAAGCAACGGCTGCTACAGTATTATTTTTTGATATTTTAAAAGGGGTTATTCCTGTATGGGGGGCCTTTTTTTTAAACATTGAACCGATTTATTTAGGTTTTATTGGTCTTGCTGCTTGTTTAGGCCACATGTACCCGCTTTTTTTCAATTTTAAAGGTGGAAAAGCTGTTGCCACTGCCTTTGGTGTGTTTTTGCCAATTGGTTTATCGCTTGGCGCTTTACTTATTTTAACTTGGTTAGTGGTTGCTAAACTGAGTCGTTATTCAAGCCTTGCAGCTATTGTTACAGTATTAATGGCGCCTTTTTATGTTTATTTAATTAAACCACTATACATGTATGAAGCATTGATGCTTGCAGGCTTAATTGTATTTCGCCATAAAGAAAATATTGTGAGATTAATCAAAGGAACTGAGCCTAAACTTAGTAACAAAAGCAGTTAAAAAAAAAGTGTCTGATATATAAATATCAGACACTTTGATGTTGTATTCAGTGTTACTTAATTGAGTTAACGGCTAAATACTTTTGATAAATGAAATAAATTACTTCCATTCCATTGTTAGGTTCATACCACTTGAGGCCGCATAACCATATACACCTACTTTCCAAGTACCTGAACCTGGATTAGTAATAGTACAGGTTTCAGTATTACCATTAGCCCATGAACGACATGCATAGGTAGAAGTAGTTGGGTTAGAACTTTGTCTAATATACAAATCAGCATCACCGGTTCCGCCACTCATATTTACAGTAAGTGATGTCATACCAGCTGGAATGTTAAGAGATGTGTAATCCCATGCTCTTCTTGAAACACTAATGTTAGTTTTAGATTGTGTACCACCTGTTGCGCCACCCGTACTTGCAGTATAGTTACCCGTTAAACTAACACCCGAAAAAGTAGAATACGCTTTTACCACTACATAATAAGTACCCGCTTGCGCTGTAGTTATAGCACATGATTCGGTATTACCTGTTTTATATGGACGACAATCATAACTACTAGCTGTTGGTGCTGAGCCAAATTTTACATATAAATCAGCATCACCTGTACCACCTGACATATCAAAACTTAAGTTTGTCGCACCAGCAGGTACATCCATTGTGTACGTTAATTCTTGATTTGTGCTTGCACCAAGACCTGTTACTGCTACACCATTCGCAAGAACGCTGCTACCGGTCGGCGGTGGAGTAGTTGTTGTTGGACAAGTTCCGACACCAACAGCACACCATGCAGTTTCTACTGCCGTAGCTTCAGTTGCACCATAAAGATCAGTTGCAGCTTGTGAAGTGGCTGTTCTTGCACCAGCAAAATCAGTACTTGACGTCATGTAGGTTGTTAAAGCGCGATAAAATATTTGTTCACCTTTTGCCAAACCAATACCCGGTACAACAGCGGTTGACATAGAACGCGGATGCGTACCACCATCAACGACTAATTGATAAGCCAAGTTAGCAATACCTGAATTACCATGTACACCGCCTTGATCATTTGTACTTGAAGGAGCACTGGTAAAAGGAATGCGCGATGGATACCAATCTTTTGAATAACCATCTTGTGTTGGGTTATTCATGTAACGTAAAGCGCCACCAGCAGCCATGACTTCTTCACCAAGTTTCCAATCGGGTTGAGTGCTACCTTTTTTATATGCATCTGAAGACATACCAAGAATATCAGACCAAGCTTCGTTTAAAGCACCCGATGCATTAGCATAAACTAAAGCTGCTGAATATTCAGTTACACCGTGAGTTAATTCATGGCCAATTACGTCAAACCCTAAGGTTAAATCATTTAATTGTGCACCATCTCCATCACCGTACCACATACGGTTGTTGTACCAAAAAGCATTGTTGTAGTTAACGCCAACATGTACACCAGAAACGAGCATTAAATCTGAATTGTTAACACTGCTACGGTTAAATTTACTTTTATAGTAATCATAAACAGTTGAAGCACCATCATGAGCTCGTTGCGCAGAAACTTCATTACAAGGTGCAGTGTTAGTACATAATAATGTACCACGAGGTGTTGATGGGCCAACAGTAGTTTCACTAATGTGATTTAAATCATCTGTTTGCCAATTTTTTGCTTGATGCATTTGTGGATGACGAGTTAACAATGTGTTGTCATTAACGTCGATAAACAAAATATCATCGCCAAAATCATTTCCACCATTGTTCCAATTAACACGTATTTTCCAAGCCAGTTTTGTTTCATCTGTTAATGGTAGGTAAATGTATGAAAGTTCAGGTTTACCTTTAATATCACCAAGTTGGCTAGCTGAATTTTTCGCAGCGCTAAGGCTTTTACCATTCGCATTATAAGCACTAACTCTATCTTTTGAATCAGGATTTATTGCTAATTTACCAGAAAGTGCATAAATATTTGTTAAATTTTCACCATTAACATCCATACCGATAACTTTATCCGCATGCATAATTAAACTGGTACCGTAAACATTTAAGCCATTAATTGTTTGTGTAAAGTGACTATGTGTTTTACCTAAATTATCTTTCCATTCACGCTTTAATTTAAAATCTTCATTACCATTTGCATGATAACTCTCTTGTGATTTCAATATTTGCTTCAAGGCAGAAGTTTGTTGTCCTGCTGCTAAATGACCTAACTTACCTGTTACAAAATCTGGACGTCCGGTATCCGTTTTATGATTAATTTTCACATTATTATTCATTGCCATTGTCGACGTTGCCGTCAACGCTAAGGTGATGGCTACTGCCACTGGTTTTAACATTTTCATATATGTTCCTACTATCTATAAATCGTTTGTTTTTATTTTAATGATTGGACGTTTAAGTAAAACAAGTGTGATGTTGTCTTTTAAACTTTTAGTTGCTATTTAAAACAGCTACTAAAAAACTATAGGAAGTAGAAATTTAAACTAGTAAAAAAACGACTATTTTTGTTGAAAATCTGACTAAAAAAATAACAAAATAGTAATAAATAACAAATATATTCTATATTATCAATAACTTAATAAAGAGCACATAGTTATAATTATGTTAAAAAACTGTACAGTGATTTTTTGTGATAAATGTAAGGTTTAATTATTACACCTTTTGTAAGGTATCAATTGGCCAACGCGGTTGCGCTTTAAAAGTAAGATCTTCCTGACCACCTGCTTTTAATCGCTGTAAACCAGCATAAGCGATCATCGCACCATTATCGGTGCAAAATTCGGCGCGAGGATAAAACACTTCACCGTTTAGTTTAGTCATTACTTTTTTTAGTTTGGCTCTCAGTTCGGTATTAGCACTAACACCACCTGCAATAACTAAACGGTTTAACTTAGTGTAATCTAACGCGCGGCGACATTTAATCGCAATAGTATCGATTACTGCATCTTGAAAGGCATACGCAATATCGGCTTGTGTTTGTGCTTTTTCTGCTGCGCTTAAATCATCCGTTATTTCTTTATGCACGGTATTTGCCGCAAAAGTTTTTAAACCACTGAAACTAAAATCTAAACCTGGTTTATTGGTCATTGGCCGTGGAAATTTAAAACGTCCAGCTTTACCCTGCTCTGCCATTTTAGCCAACACAGGGCCTCCTGGATAATCAAGGCCAAGTAATTTTGCTGTTTTATCAAACGCTTCACCCGCAGCATCGTCAACTGACTCACCTAATATTTTATACAGACCAATACCATCTACGCGCACTAACATGGTATGCCCGCCTGAAACTAACAAGGCAACAAACGGAAATTCAGGCGGATTATCTTCCAACATTGGTGCTAATAAATGTCCTTCCATATGATGCACAGGCACCGCGGGTAAATTCCAGCCATAGGCTAAACTACGACCAATCGAACAACCTACTAATAAGGCACCAACCAAACCAGGGCCTGCAGTATAAGCAACACCGTCTAAATCTTTTGGCGTTAAATTTGCGTCGCTTAATACTTCTTTAATCAAGGGAATTGTTTTACGGACGTGATCACGCGAAGCTAATTCAGGTACTACACCGCCATAATCGGCATGCACGGCTATTTGGCTATATAAGCGATGTGCTAATATACCTTCAGGTAAATCACCTTTACCGTCGTCATAAATAGCAATGCCAGTTTCATCGCAAGAGGTTTCAATGCCTAAAATTCGCATAAATACTTATCTGATTAATACATAAAATAATAAAGGTGGCAATTTTACCTAGCATTGTAACAATTAACAACTTTACAAAGAATTAGTATTGCATTAGAATGCGGCACCAATTTTTGATAAGAGCCGGTAGTGAGCTTGCGAAATGCATGTCTTGGATACCGTTTACTATAGATTTAAATATTTAAGGTTTAAAATACAAATGCCAGTAATTAAAGTTAGAGAAAACGAACCATTTGACGTTGCTTTACGTCGTTTCAAACGTTCATGTGAAAAAGCAGGTATCCTTTCAGAAGTTCGTCGCCGCGAATGTTATGAAAAGCCAACTTGGGAACGTAAGCGTAAGAAAGCTGCGGCAGTTAAACGTCATGCGAAAAAAGTTTCTCGTGAGAATGCAAAACGCGTTCGTATGTACTAAAAACAACTTTAACTACGATTGAGCTAGGTATGACCTTACTTATTCAACTTAAAGATGAAATGAAAAACGCTATGCGCGCCAAAGACAAAGTTGCTCTTGGTGTTATCCGTATGGCGTTATCAGCAATTAAACAAGTAGAAATTGACGATAAAATTATTTTAGATGATGCCGGAATTATTGGCGTATTCACTAAAATGGTTAAACAGCGCAAAGATTCTATAAAAATGTTTACTGATGGTGGTAGAGACGAATTAGCGGCTAAAGAAGCAGCTGAAATAATCGTTTTAGAACAGTTTTTACCGCAACCGTTAACTGAAGCTGAAGTATCAGCATTAATTGCCCAAGCAATTTCAGAAACGGGCGCAACATCAATGGCTGATATGGGTAAAGTAATGGCAACATTAAAACCCCAAATGCAAGGTAAAGCTGATTTAGGTAAAGTGAGCGGACAAATTCGCGCTGCACTGAATGCTTAATCATTTATCTTATGCACATTGAGCCGCGATTGCTTTTAGCCTCGCGGTTTTTTAATACGTGTTTTTTAATGGTAAAAAACGTAAAAGCATGACAAAATCGTGCTCTTTAACTCGTTCTGCTAACTAGGCTAAAACACAAATAATGGCTGGATTGATCCCAAGACAATTTATCGACGACGTGCTAGCACGTACCGATATTGTTGAATTGATCGACAATCATGTATCGCTCAAAAAAGCAGGCAAAAATTACCAAGCCTGTTGCCCTTTTCATACTGAAAAATCCCCTTCATTTACCGTAAGTGTTGATAAACAATTTTATCACTGCTTTGGCTGTGGTGCTCATGGTAATGCTATTTCATTTATCATGGAATATGAACGTTTAGACTTTATTGATGCGATTGAAGAACTCGCCTCTTATTTAAATATTGAAGTACCACGCGAAGAAGAAAATTTATCACCAGCACAAAAAAAACAGCAGCATATTGCACATCAACAAAAGCAAGATGATTACGAATTATTAACTCAAATTAGCCGGTTTTATCAGCAACAATTAAAAACATCCCCTGATAAAAATATCGTTATAGAATATTTAAAAGGGCGTGGTTTAACCGGTGAAATTGTTAAGCGTTTTGGCATTGGCTACATTGGTGATAATTGGGATGGCATGATGAAAGTTTTTGCAAAAAATCCTACTACTAGTGCTCAATTAGTTGATTTAGGCATGGCCATTCAAGGAGATAAAAAGCGCCCTTACGATCGTTTTCGTGGCCGCGTTATGTTTCCTATTCGTGATAAACGCGGTCGAGTTATTGGCTTTGGTGGTCGAGTATTAACCGATGGCACACCAAAATATTTAAACTCTCCGGAAACCCGTATTTACCACAAAGGACAAGAATTATATGGTTTATTTGAAGCTAAACAAGCCAATAAAAATCTTTCCCGTTTAGTGGTCGTTGAAGGCTATATGGATGTTGTTGCTTTGGCTCAACATGGTGTTGACTATGCGGTAGCATCACTTGGAACAGCAACGACACCTGAACAATTACAAACCTTATTTCGTACCGTAAAAGAAGTGATTTGTTGTTACGATGGCGACCGCGCGGGTCGTGAAGCCGCATGGCGCGCTCTAGATAATGCTTTGCCGCTAATACGCGATGGTTTTGCTTTAAAATTTGTATTTTTGCCTGATGGTGAAGATCCTGATTCGTTAATTCGTGCACAAGGAAAGCAAGCATTTGAAAATTTACTTGATAGCGCAAAACCACTCTCTAAATTTTTATTTGAGCATTTACTCAATGAAGTAGATATTCACAGCCTTGAAGGTAAATCAAGTTTAGTGGACAGGTTTCAACCTTATTTAACAAAACTCCCTGAAAGCACATTAAAAGACAGTTTGTTAGCAGAACTTGCCAGTAATTTTGGTATGGCTAATGAACAACAACTAGCAAAAATAAGCCAAAATACACGCAACACACCAACACACACAAAAAATAAAATAGATAGTAAAATAACCCCTGCAAGAATGGCCATTGCCTTACTACTTGAACAACCCAAGCTAGCAATAAATATTCCTTCAACTGCGGGTTTAAAGCAAATAAATACCCCAGGCGTACCATTATTAATTGAACTAGTTGAATTATGCCAAGCAAGCCCCCATCTTAATAGCGCGCAAATACTTGAACACTATCGTGACTCTGAACAAGGCAAACAATTAGCGAAACTTATGTGTTGGCAACACTTTGTTAATAGTGAAGCCACTGAAGATGTTTTTTTAGATAGTATCGATAAATTATTTGCCAATTTTATAAAACAACGTACCGAATTACTATTGCAAAAAGGTCGTACCGGACAAATTAGTTCCCTTGAAAAACAAGAATTACAAACCCTACTTAAAAATAACGGGTAATTTGACTAATTTTTTGTCATGGTGCATAACAAAGTATCAACAAGACTGGCTATTTTTTAGAAAATTTGCTAGAATTTCGGCCTTTACTGTTCATATTTTTACATTCCGATATAGGTGGATTTACATCAATGGCTGCAGCCCCACAATCTAGACTTAAAGAGTTAATAACTAAAGGTAAAGAACAAGGTTATTTAACTTTTGATCAGGTAAATGATCACCTCCCGCAAGATATTATTGATTCAGACCAAGTTGAAGACATCGTACGTATGATCAACGATATGGGTATTCAAGTGTTTGAAAATGCACCTGATACCGACACGCTGATGATGAGCGAAGGTAATACTGATGAAGATGCCGCCGAAGCCGCCGCACAAGCACTTGCGACAGTAGAAAGTGAAATAGGTAGAACAACCGATCCTGTTCGTATGTATATGCGAGAAATGGGAACCGTTGAACTATTAACACGTAAAGGCGAAATTGTAATCGCCAAACGTATTGAAGAAGGTATTAGAGAAGTTCAGCGTAGCGTGTCTGAATATCCGCCTGCTATCAACTTTTTACTTGAAATGTGGGACAGCTTTGTTGCTGAAGAACTTCGCTTAACTGATATTATTGTTGGCTTTTTAGATCCTGACGCTGAAGATGAAATAGCCATTGCTGCCACTCATGTTGGTTCAGAACTTTCAAAAGAAGAACTAAAAGATGAAGATGGTAATGATGACGATGAAGACGAAGAAGAAGAAGATACAGGCCCAGATCCTGAGTTAGCTAAAGAAAAATTTGATCTACTTCGTGCAGCTTACGAAAAAGCAAACAAAACGATTCAAGAACAAGGTCGCGGTCATAGCGATTCAGAAGCTGCAATTGATGAATTAGCAGAGGTATTTAAAGAATTTCGATTAATTCCTAAATTATTTGATAAATTAGTTAAAAATATGCGTGCTGTTATGGACAGATTACGTGTGCAAGAACGCTTGATTATGAAACATTGTGTTGTTGGTGCTGGTATGCCAAAAACAACATTTATTAAACTATTTCCGGGTAACGAAACATCAAAAGAATGGTTTAAAGCTGAAATTAAAGCGGGTCATGACTATTCTGAAAAACTAACAAAAGTTGAACCAGACGTTGAACGTTGTATTCAAAAATTAGTACAGCTTGAAGCAGAAACCTTTTTAAATATTCACGGTATTAAAGACATTAACCGCCGTATGTCTATTGGCGAAGCCAAAGCTCGCCGTGCCAAAAAAGAAATGGTTGAAGCCAACTTACGCTTAGTTATCTCTATTGCTAAAAAATACACAAACCGTGGTTTACAATTCTTAGATTTGATCCAAGAGGGTAACATCGGCCTAATGAAAGCCGTTGATAAATTTGAATACCGTCGTGGTTATAAATTTTCAACTTATGCTACGTGGTGGATCCGCCAAGCGATTACTCGCTCAATTGCTGACCAAGCGCGTACTATTCGTATTCCAGTACATATGATTGAAACGATTAATAAATTAAATCGCATTTCTCGTCAAATGTTACAAGAAATGGGTCGCGAACCAACACCTGAAGAATTAGCTGAACGCATGATCATGCCTGAAGACAAAATTCGTAAAGTGTTGAAAATAGCAAAAGAACCTATTTCTATGGAAACCCCGATAGGCGATGATGAAGACTCACATTTAGGTGACTTTATTGAAGATGGCAGTGGTGAATTACCTGTTGATTCAGCTACAGCTGAAAACCTTAAAGGCGCGACACATGAAGTACTTGCTGGTTTAACGGCACGTGAAGCAAAAGTATTAAGAATGCGTTTTGGTATTGATATGAATACTGATCATACACTTGAAGAAGTGGGTAAACAGTTCGACGTTACGCGTGAACGTATTCGCCAAATTGAAGCAAAAGCCTTACGTAAATTGCGCCATCCTTCGCGTTCTGAGCAACTAAAAAGTTTCTTAGATGGTGAATAAGTAGACTTGTAGTGACATTATTATTTCATTGACATAATCGTCATTGAAACTTATTTCAGGGTCTAAATACTTAAAAAAAATCAAAAAATCCAGCCATGTGCTGGATTTTTATTTTATAGCGTTTTTATTTTTATCATAGATACTCACCACATCAGCATGACAAAATCAGTATTATAAAACTCAAAAGATACACGAAACTAACTGGCAGATCTAAAACTAACTGACAGATCGGAAACCAAAAAACCGTCATCCTGAACTTGATTCAGGATCTAATTAGGCTGAGCGAATTCAGGATTCGTTAAAAAACTTTTATCAGTTAACGTAGCTAAAAAAGCAAGTAAATCTTCTTTATTTTGCTTACTCATCTCAAAACCTTTTACAAACTGGCTTTTTAATGGATTTTTACGACCATCTCCTTTGTTTTTTCCTTGCATAATATTACGACCGCCCGCGGCGTAAAAATCTAATACCTCACTTAACGTAGCGATACTACCGTCATGCATATAAGGTGCAGAAACACTAATATTACGTAATGTTGGTGCTCTAAAGCGGCCATTGTCGTGTGTAAAAGTAGTGATCTCAGCTAAGCCAATATCTGATTTTGGGTATCCTGTTTTGCCATTTTTATAAGCAACATTATATAAACCCGTATTATGAAAAGGTCGTCGATCAATTAACTGCTGTTCATGACTTGTTGATTGCGTAAAATTAAAGCCGCCATGGCAATGGTGACACTCAAATTTTTCAGAAAAAAACAACTGCATACCGCGCAATGCTGAAGCTGAAATAGCCTCATCTTGATTATAATAAGCATAACGATCGAAAGGTGAATTTAGCGAAATCAAACTGCGAACAAAACTGGCAAGCGCTTTAACAACAAGATCAAAACTTACTTTTTTATCAGGAAATGCCTGTTCGAAAAGTGCTTTATATTGAGGCGTATCAAATCGTGCTAAAATCTCTTTTTCGTGCCCTGTTATACCCAATTCAATCGGTGATTCACCAAACATTGGCAGCAATATCTGTTGCTCTAATGTGGTCAAACCATCATGCGCCCAAGTGAGTGTTTTGTTATAGGCTATATTAACTAACGCAGGCGCGTTTCGACGGTGCTTTTGACCTGTGCTTCCTATCGATTTTTCAAGATTATCAGAAAAAGCAAACTGTTGTTGATGACAACTACTACAAGACTCTATTTGATTAAAAGATAAATTTTTATCGTAAAAAATATGCCGTCCGAGTTCTACTTTGGCAAAACTCATTGGATTATTTTCTGGCACTTGTGGTTTTGGTAAACCTGCAATGAGTCGCCATTGATATGGCTTCGCAGTTTCAGGTTTATTACAAGCAGATAATAGAAATACAACTAAAAAAAAGGACAACCAAGAGAACATTCTAATCATTAATTTTTATCTCAAAAACATCTGTTTTATTTTTATCTAAACCTAAAGATGAAAACAGAGGCTTACAGTATTCATTTGTGGAAGAAGATTGACAAAACGTATTGCGATTAAGTGCTAACCCATTCAATAATTTTGCTAAATCAATATTCACGTCAAACGATTTAATGGCTTGTTGCTTTATGCTCTGCTCACTATCACTTTGTTTATTTTTCTGCTGCGTCGGTAATGTTAACTCTACTTCCACACGATTAGGATATAGGCATTCATTACGTGGAGATCTTACTGCACTTGGGGCTTTGCAACCAGTAGAGCCAAGATGAAACAACCAGTTTTCGTCAGCATTTTTTAATTCTAAACGTAAGAATTTATGCCCTGTTTGCCAAACCCAAAACATAGATGAGTCGTTTAATGGACTAGGTTGCGTTAATGGATTTAAATGATTTAACGCAAACGGTACGCCTAAAGTAAACTTGATAGCGGAAAAATCATGGATGTTTACTTGTTCTGATAAAGCTATTCCCCATTCATTAAATGTACTTTTGATGTCACCGCACTGTTCGCCAATTAAGGCAACATTATGACTTTGATGATTGTTTTTTTTCATTAACCACGAATGCCAATTACCTTGCTTATTTTTAAGAGAAATATCGCTAATAAAAAATTGTAACTGTTGTAATTCCCATTGTTTATTGAGGTGTTTGAAGCTTACATCACAACTTAGTTCTTGATTTTCATATGAAACATTAAACTTAACTTGTGCAAGTTCTTCAACTTGAGAGCAGCCATTTAAAAGGAACAGTAAGCAAAACATGACATATTTGCCAATGTTAATATTGATTAAATGTGGATGTTCACAAGTGTAATTATTGATAGTTGATAAAAAAGGAGTCATTATATTAACAATATTATTACAAACAAGTTATAGGCTATAATACCTATTCTCGATATAAATAAAACTATTTATCGACGCTTTTAAAGCATATGAATATAGACAGTCAAAATGGAACCAAATTGGATAGCGCTATGAACAAAATAATGACCTTATTACTCACCGTTGTATTAGCTTTATTATCTTATAATAGTTTAGCGCATACAGAGCATGACAAATCACGATTTGTAGCACCTCAAGGAACAGATAACAGCAACTGTGCGAATGTATTACGACCGTGTAAAAGTATTATTTACGCCATTAAACAAGCCAATAAAGGCGATAAAGTATTAATCGCACAAGGCCAATACGCAATAAAGAGTACTGAAGAGTTATTTTATTTAAAAGGTCTCGTTGTTCCCATTTTAGGTGGTTATAATCGCTTTGATCATTTTCAAAGCCAAAGCCCTGATACTAATCCAACGGTATTAACGGGCATTCCTTTTGAAATGGCTGCTGATTTACGCAGCCGAGGATTTAGTGTTATTGCAGATGGTAAAACCTTTAAAAACAGTCCCCACTTAAATAAGCAATTAAGCGCCTTCAATTCATTAAACCAAGCCCAAACCAAACAAGACTGCGTTAATGGCAATGCAGGTAACTTTGAGTGTAATAATTTAAATTTATTAGCTCATATGCCGCTTTCAAGCTTTTCAACAAAACCAACTTCCGCTAATGATATTTGGGGTCATGTCGATTTAAATACCGGTGATGAATATGCCATTATTGGACTAAGAAACGGCATCGCTGTGGTTAATGTTAGCGATCCCACTAATCCAACTGAAGTTGGTACTATAACAGGAGCTAACTCCATTTGGCGCGATATTAAAGTATATCAATACTACGATAAAGAATTTGGTCTTTGGCGTGCATACGCCTATGCCACTATTGATAGCGCCCCTGATCGTGTAACGATTATTGATCTTAATAATTTGCCTCATTCTGTGAGTTTAGTGAAAAAAAGTAGTGTCGTTGCTACTGCGCATAATGTGTATATTTCTAACGTCGATCCCACCTTTAATATTGCCTTACCTGGATTAACACCAAGCTTACAACTAACCGGAACGAATAAAAATGGAGGCGCTTTTACCAATTTTTCACTTGCAGATCCTGAAAACCTTACCTTGATGGCAACAATGGCAAGAGGACAAGGTTATACCCATGACGGTGCTTCGTTAGTGATTAATGATGCTAGAAAAGATATTACTTGCCCTAATAGCGACACCTGTACAATTTTTGCCGACTTCAATGAAAAAGAATTTAAGTTGTGGAATATAACGAACCCAAAAGAAGTTTCTCTCGTTGGTACTGGCAAATATACTGACGTAGCAAGTGTTGATCAATACGTTCATTCTGGCTGGCCGAGTGAAGACAAACAATACCTTTTTGTCCATGATGAATTTGACGAAAAAGATGCTGGGATTAATTCAACTGTACGTGTTTTTTCACTGGCCGACCTAGCCAACCCGCAACATGTTGGTCAGTGGACAGGACCAACACGTGCAATCGATCACAATGGTTTTGTGCGTGGTAATCGCTACTATTTATCAAATTACGAACGCGGATTTTCAGTATTAGATATTAGCGATCCTGTAAACCCTAGTGAAGTTGGTTTTTTTGATACTTATACCCCTTCAAATAATGCCGCCTATAATGGCGGTTGGGGTGCTTATCCGTTTTTACCTTCAGGTAATATTTTAGTAAGCGATATTGGTAGCGGCTTATATATTTTACAAGATAATACCTTAAACTCTGAGCAAGGCACTATTCGCTTTAAAAACGGTGCGGTTAATGTTGAACAAGGTAATGATATTTCCATCGTTATTCAACGCGTTGGTGCACAAACATCAGCAACAACATCATCCGTTGGTTACGAAGTTTTATCGGGTAGCGCTAAAGAAAATGATGATTACATACCGATAACTGGCAGAGTTACTTGGCAGAATAATGACATTACAGATAAAAACATCACCATTTCAGTACCTAACAACAATACAATCAGCGAATTAGCTGAAAAATTTTTTGTACGTTTATTTGACCCTAAAAATGGCGCAACTCTATCTTCACCAAATTATTTGACCGTAAATATTGCTGGCGCGGTCAACAGCGGTGTTGTCAACTTTGTCCAAAACGAGGCAACAATTAACGAAAATCAACAAACAGCAAATATTGAAGTAAGCCGCGCAGGCAGTAGTCTTGGTGATATCAGCGTAAATTACACTGTGATTTCTGGTAGTGCAGAAATTGGTACCGATATTGTAGAGTCCTCAGGTACCTTAAATTGGGTTGATGGTGATAGTGAAAACAAAATCATTACATTAACCTTAATCAATGATAATGTTGAAGAAAATAATGAATCATTCAGCATTAATTTAACCAGCGTAAATGGCAGCCGTATTGGTAGCAGTAGCCAATTTGATGTAACGATTTCAGATGATGATGCTAATACAGCACCTACCGTAGATTTAGGTGAAAACATCGAAGTGAATTCAGGTCAAACAGTTAACTTAACCGCCACCGCTAGCGATGCCGAAAATGATGCGTTAAATTACTTATGGACACAAACCTCTGGCACTAATGTGACTTTAAGCACAAACGATACAGCCAACATAAGTTTTGTAGCGCCATCAATAACAAACACATTAACTTTTTCGGTCGAAGTTACCGACAGCAAAGGATTAAGCTCCACCGACACAGTTAACGTTTCAGTAATAGCACCTAAAATTGTTACACCGCCAGTTAATAAAAGTAGTGGCGGCAGCATCAGCTATTTATGGTTACTATTATTATTTGCTGTATTTAAAAGCATTAACTCTAAACGCGCATAAAATTTATTTAGAACACAGTAATAAACAAAGAAATAATAGGTTAATAAAATTACGGTGTTCTAAAAACAACAACTATTTGTTCGATAAACAAGCGATTGGCAAATAAAGCCAAAAATTTTAAAGTTAAGCTAGTGACAACAAATACAAAAATGCTTATACTGCCCCCGTTTTAATATGGCGCATCGCCAAATCGACATTAAGACAGCAAGCATGGAATAAACTCTATTATTAATTGAATTAATAATTAGAGAATAAAAACCAGTCCAATTTTGTAAAAATGGGCCCGTAGCTCAGTTGGTTAGAGCATCCGACTCATAATCGGCAGGTCCCCCGTTCTTATGTGGTACAAGGATTAGGTGCATAATTAAAGTTATAAATTATTACCTGTACGTTTAGTTTTTGTTGGGTTATGATGTAAAAAAATGAATATGGACATTGATTTTTTGTCGCGTATTTAAAAATTTAATAGTGTTCTAATAATATTCTCTTTATTAAACACTCAAAAAGTATTTTTTATATATTTACTTTTACCAGTTTATTTGAATTAGCAATCTTGTTAATCAAAACTTAAATTGGGCCTATAGCATAACGGTTAATGCATACGACTCATAATCGTCAGAGTCTTGGTTCGAATCCAAGTAGGCCCACCATTTTCTAGTAACAATCAATCTATTTTCTCCCTTTTTTATTCTAAATAATTTTATCCTTTTATTATTTTTATAAATATGCAACACATGATGCGTATTTATGATTTACTGTACTATACTATCTTTTATACTGTGTTTTTATGGAGAGATGTATGGATAACGTCAGTTCAGAGTTTCATTTAGTTTTGGGTTATGCTCAAGGCACATTAATTAATGAAGATGGAATTGTTTATAGGCCCTTTCAAATATTCATTAACAATATGAAAGATCGAGGCTACTCTAATAACTCTATAATAAATTATGGTGGGCATGTTCATCGTTTTCTTAATTATATCCACCGAGCATTTCAAATAAACGAGGAGCAAGTTACAAAGGATATTATTAGAGATATTGTTTATTCTTATACTTCATATTTAGTTCATGCCCAAGATGCAGAAAATATTATTGCTAGAGAAATAGCAATGGAAAATAATAAAACTCATAAAAGTAGCTATAGCTCACTTTTGGTAATAGATTCAGCAATTACATATTTTATTAGACTAATAGAATTGAACCAAGAAGCATCACAAAATAGCATTCTAGAACCTTTATTCAATGAAACCCAAAAGTTAGTAACCAACTTCGAAAAAATAGGGCGTAAAAAATCAAGCATGATCGGAGGTGTAATTAGTGCATCACTAATGCCATCAGAAAGAATGAAAATGGGGGTATTGACTCACTCCAGATGGAGAGAGGGACAAAAACTTCAAGCAACCCGTTCGTTTGACATAGCGTTAGTTACAAAATTAATTGAATCAGCAACAAATAACAGAGATAAAGCATTTTATGCGCTATTAGCAGCTTCAGGTTGTCGTACTCACGAAGCATTACAATTGACTTTAGATGATGTTGATGCAATTGCACAAGAAGTTGAATTAAGATCTCCAGGTTCTGACAAGAAAAGGCTTGAAGGATTAACTGAGGCAGAACATGATAAGTTATCATGGAAAGGAAGAGCAACTTACTTAACTTTTTTAATAGAGCCATTTAAGGGATTATTTTTTAAATACTTAGTTAAGTATTTAAAAGAAGAACGAATATCTACAGTCAATCACCGATTTATTTTTCAGACCTTTAAGACTGGGCGACCTTATTTTGCTTCTGATAGAAGTAGCCGCATAAAAACTTTTAAGAAGAATGCAAAAAAGGCGGGTGTGGATGACCTTTTTGGAATAAGCCCACACTCTCTTCGTCACACTTACGGTATATACACACTAAACTACCTACCTTTGGCGAATTCTCAATATGGAATGCCAATGCCAACTGTAAAAATTCTTATGGGGCATTCAAGTATTACCTCTACTGAAGTTTATGCAAAGCATGACACTGATATTATCAAGGCTCAAATTGCTTTTGCTAATAATTCAATATTCGGTGTTAAGTATATTGATTTATCAGAGGTCAAAAGAAAATACCATGAGAGTGAAATACAAAAATTAAATGAAGAAGCTGAAAGGTTAGCGGCATAATGTTTAACAATACTGACAGTTTACTATTTTTAAAAAATGGTGCTGAATTAGAGAATGATATTCATCAATCATTAGCGCAAACCTTTGAATTAATTTTTAAAGATAAAAGCTTAAATAAATCCATATCAAGAGAATCCATTACTTCTAAAACAAATCCAGATTTAGCGCTGTATAAATATTATTCAACACATGCCAGTTACAATGAGTTCTTTGATAAAAGCTGGCTTGAAAACGTTTTTATTTTAAGTGACGAAGCTACTAATGTTGAGCCAGATTATAATGCCTTTTATCATTTAATACCTGATGCTAATAGTGATACAGTTATTACAAAAACCTTATTAATAAAGGTAAAAATTGCTTTACGAATATTCTTTTATGCCCTTTATTCTAGCAGGGCCATTCTTTTACCAACAACCTACCGTTTCCCCAAAAAAATTGTAAACAATGTCCATAGTGAACCAGCAATGCCGATATATTCGGAGCTTTTGCTTCTATTTAGAAATCCTTTTTTAAATAAAGATCCTGCATATCCAGACATAAGTAACCTGTTTGAAGGTTTCTCAAAAAATAATATAAAGGATGAGGCATATAAAGTATTTATAGCCATGGATTGGTATGACATAGAAGATGTAAATATTGAAGACGCTATTAATGCTTTAGCATTATTTTTAATTTACGAAGAACAACACCAAAATAAAAAAGCTTTTTTCCCATTAATTTCTGTTATGTACATATTATTTTATTATGCACCTCATAGGTGCTCTTTTACTGATAAAGAGTTGAAAGAAAAACTTCCATCGACAGGCTTCAAAAACAATGAACTTGTAATACTTGCATATGAAAAGCTAAAAAACAAAAGTTGTCATAATGAAATATATACTAATACATTTAATCTCTCTCTCTCGATTGTATTTTTACTTGAAAAAGATGAGCTAAATAAAGCGGTATCATTAGCATTTAAAGATACACTAAGGCTAATTGACGAATATTCTGCATCCCCTCATCCTTTTGTTGTGCTTTTCAATGGATATAATGAAATAGAAAATTTCTACGATAAAGAGAAATTAATTGATGTCTTCAACGCGTGCGTTAGTACAGAAAAAATAAAGGCTTTAATTGTTGAAGGGATTATCCCTTTAGGTGTGTTGAAATGCTCGTTAAGCGAAAAAAAGGCCCGTTCATATCTTATTGGGTTTAAAGTGTTCATGTATTCATTATATGCCCATAGAGCTGTTCTTTTAACAACCACATTTCCTCTAATTTCAATATCAGGTAAAGATCCTCTACTTGAGATATATCCGGAAATATTAAGAATATTCAGTAATACAACCAAGAATAGAGATGACCGATATCCTATTTTAGACGAAGATATTAAAGAAACAGGCTTTTTAAAAGAAGGGGCTGTAAGAGCAATTATAGCTACGAAATGGTATGAAATAGAAGATATAACAATTGAAGATGCTGAATATTACTGTAATCAAAATTACTTATTAACAAAAGACCCTAAAGTAAAAAATAGGGCATTACCTTTATTTAAAATGTTATCTGCTATACATGATTACGATGAAAATAGATGTAAATACGAAAAAAATGATGCATCGAAACTTTTAAAAATTAATAGGGATATTGGTTCTGGTGCGGCTTATGATAATACATTAAGTGTTCTTAGTAGTGAGTTAACGAAAAGCTGGGTTTTTTATCAAGACCAATATATAAAGGCCCGAAAATCAAAAGGTTTAAAAACCTTTGATAAAATAAAGCCTTCGTTAAATTTATTAAATGAATATATTTTTATGGTTTTGCCTGATGCAGTAAGCGAAAGCGAAATTCCTTATAAACCCGCTGACTTTTCTCGTAAGCACATTGCTGGGAATGCAACTACTCCATCACTGAAAGATCATGTAAAAAAAGGCAATGATGCTGACGCAGAATACAATCACCTGATTAATATACAATTATTTTTTAGGTGGCTTGAAATTCACCAGGATGATGACGATGTATTCGGTTTTAGAAATAACTTTCATACATTTGACTTCCCATTAACGTCAGGTAGTAAAGGAACTAATAAAAAAATATTTCCAGCAAAAACATTTCCTGCTGTTTATTCATTTGTTTATGCATTGTGTGATTTTTATTGGTTCATTATTTCAAACAAAAAAACTGAAAGCCAAGTCCATTTTGATAGAAACGTTTGCTATAACACTGAGGAGATTGGCTACATGCCAATAGTTTTGGTTAAAGGTAAGCTTTATCCACTTAAGTATATTCCAAAATCACTAATGGATTATGTCGAAACAACATGTGATGGTAAGCCTTTTGTATATCCTACCTTTCAAGCCTTATATAGTATTGCTGTAGGTCTGGATACTGGCATTAGAAATATTAATATAAGGTGGTTAAGTCTTGATGACTATGACAAAAGTTTGACTGGCAATGATGTAATTGATCAATTACAGATTAATACTCCTCAAGAATTTGAATCTGACTTTTTAGTCGTTTCTACTGACAAAGTGAAACGAAAACCATGGTCGCCTTATGTCAGTTCAAGGGTTTTTCGTCTACTTGATAGATTAAAATGTTTTGCAGGGATTTCTGATATTGAAGTACCTAAATTATGGTATGACGGTCATGAAGATAGTCTTTTTGGTAAAATAAGATCGTTGTTCTGTAGACTTAATGTATTAGAGCCGGATTCTCCTTGCATTACGGGTGATTCATGCCGAAAACAATATAGAAAGATACAGTTGTTTTTTGATTTATTTTTAAAAACAAACAAAATTGATATTGCTCCTTTAAACCCACTACCCAAAAAAATATCTGAGGCTATCAGTGGCTTGGATAATGAAGAAAAAATATTAGAAAAAGCTTTTTATTACTCCAATAGTTATAAATCGGAATATACGCCACATGGAAGTCGCTCTAGTGTTGCTAGTGACAGGGTAAAAGTATTGCCGCCACATATTGTGGCAGAAAATATAACTGGTCACGACTCTATGGCAATATTTTCTCATTACGTTCAAATAGAACCTGAATATATTAAAGAATTATCAAAGGGAAATTCAGATGCTCTATTGAACTCCTTAAGTTCTAGCAATGTGTCAGGAAGTCCTGTAGCACTAAAATCTCAAGATATTCATAAGGCTTTAAGAGATGCTGTAGAAAAAGACCCCTCTTTAATTGAAACAAATTTTGGCGGCACAAGTTTTTCAACTGACATAGATGGAAAAATTCAAGGTGGTTTATCGACATTATATTCATCACCTGTGTCAAACCTATCATTTATGACCACACACATATGTCCGTTTAATGGTAATTGCCCTGACGATATAAAAAAAGAATTTGGAAGTAGGATGTGTGGGCAATGCTATTACTCAATAAAAACTGTTGATCATATTCCGAGGATACTCGCTGAAATAAGAAAGCTTAATTCTGAGAAGAAAGAAAAAACAGAGCAAATTGATTTAGCAATAGGATCTGGAGTCGAAGACGAAGCAATAGAAAATTTAGATAAACATAAAATAGCAATAGCCAACGAGCTTTCTGCATGGATTTATACTTACAGAATATTAAGACACAAACTAAAAGAGTTGCAAAAGAAAGAATCCAATGGAAAAGAGTTTTTTTTAGTTGCTAAGCCTGAAATTATAAAGAAACATTTAAGAGAAAACACCATTGCTGATAAAGAAACAAATGAACTTCTATTACGAATTGAAGATGCTGATATGTTTCAGGAATATTTTACGCCACAGCTTAAAGGGAAACTTACAATAATCAGAAATAGATTAATTATTCATTCAAAGCAATTTGATAAGTTATTAGAAGAAAGTCATGGTTACGACATTCTTGATGAAGTAAGAGGTCTTTTAAGGAGTATTTCAATGAAAGAGGGGTTAAGTCAGGCCGATATACTCTCTAAACTGTCTAAGCCGCTCTCAGAGCTTGCTACGGCACCAAAATTAGGGCATGAAGATGACTAGAGGCGCTAAACAGAATGAAAATCGTTTTTTAAGCTCTCAGCAAAACGGTATTAGTAATAGAAAAAAGAAAATAAGAAAAATTATTCTTAATTTGAGTAAGTCGCAAGTTCATTTTGAAAACCCAACCCGCTTAGCAAAATTTATTTCAGAAACAATAAACAGTGAACTTAAAGAAATAGCCAAATCTCATGGTGATGAGATTAAATTATTAGCGTTGGAAGGAAAAGTTGAGGCGAAAAAAGCAAAACTTAAAAGAAACGAAGGAAGAATAGTGCATACCACATTACTTCGTTCAGAGCATTATAGGCCAATGATAGATCAATATTTTTTGAAGGATAAGAGAAAAATATCAGACAATGTATCTTCAGAAAAAACTTTAATACTAGAGTTGGAAAATGTTGAATTAAGATCAAATATCAAAGCGTTAAATAACTATATTGCTAACCAGGATGCAAAGTTTGTAGCTGATAAAACGGTTAAAACAAACAAAGATATGAACATACATGAAGGGAATGCAGTATTTAGTTTAGATGCTTGTTACAAAGTGATCATGAACTTAATAGAGGAAAGTGATTGTGTTTTTATTATTGATGACGGACAAATTAAAAATTCAGCAAAGTCTATTAATGATGTAGTTGCTAGCAAAGATTTAATGAAAAAATCTGGTCTTTTTGAATCTCAATTATTTGGAGAAAATTATGAAGAATGAATTATCCCCAAATGAAAAATCCAAGATTAATCGCATTAACTATGCTGCTTATGTTTCTAATTTAGAAGTTACTAATACGAAATTTCCTATCAACCAATTTGGCGATGCCAACATATCACTTATAGCTAAAACCTGTGGATTCAGTAGGGATGCATTTAATAACAAAAGATCATTTCTTGCTAAAGCATTACAAGAGGATATCAGTCGAATTGGCACTGAAGTACATTCTATTGATGAAAAAGAAGATTATTTAGAAAACAAGGCTAAAACAGCAACGAAAAGTGCATCAAAAAGAGAGAAAGAGTTAGAAAGAGCAACGGCAGAAATAGAAACTTTACGAGAGCAAATTGAATTGCTTGAGCTGGAGAATTTCAATCTAAAACAAAAAGAAAATGAAAGTGTTGAGCGACAAGAAATGATGATTGAAACAGGCCGTAGGGTCTTTCTATGAGTGAGAGTGAGTTTTTTTCGGGAATCATTCAAATCAACAGTGTCTTTCCTGGGACTTTTGGTGGAGCTGTATTTACAGGTAAAGAACAGAGAAGAAAATATGGTATTAAATTTCGAGCTAGCTATAAGGTATTGACCAGAGTGCCTGAGCCTGGTGAGTTCTGGCAAATAAAAGGCAGCAAAATAAAAACTGAAGATTACGGTCAGCAGATTAAAGTTCAAGAATGCATAATAGTACCACTACCATCAGAAAATTACTTGAGCAGCCTGCTAATTAAGCATCCAAAGTTTCGAGGCATTGGCCTAGGTCCAAGCAAAGTCGAAACCCTCATGATAAAGATCGGTGCAAGTGAGCTTATTCGCCTGATGGATGCAGGAAATTACATAGCTATAGCTGATGTCATTGCTGAGCCAATCGCTAAAGCACTTTGTTTGAACTGGAATCCATTACACAATGAAATGCAGTTAGCTAGATTTCTGATGGAAAATAACTTTGAGGCATCACTCTCAAAAAAAATAATTAAAGTCTGTAAATTTAATGTACTAGAGCGAATAAAAAAGAACCCTTATAGCTTATTAGCGTTCGGCACAATAACAAAAAACTTCTGGCACACTATTGATAAAGCAGCAGAAAAACTGAAATTTTCAAAAAGTTGCACCCAACGGAAAATAGGAGCTGTCGAATATGCGTTATATCAGCAGCTACAACGGGGGGATACAGCCATGTCAGAAGACAAACTAAGAAAATCAATACTTGGGTTGCTAGGATCTGAAGAATACAGTAGAAATGCAATAGAAGAGGCCGGAAAAGTAAAAGCTATTTGTTACTTCATTAAAGATGAAATCAAATATTTTCAAGCCATAGGTATAGCAACAATCGAATCTCAACTTGAAAAGAATATTGTTAACTTAAGAGCACAAAGACCTATTCGTATATTTACAAAAGAAGTTTTAATTGAAGCAATAAATGAATTTAGTGATAAAAATGAAATTGAATTAGATTACCCCCTTACACAACAACAAAAAGACTCTGTGAAGTTATCTATTTCAAAACGAATATCAATAATAGCAGGATACGGAGGCACTGGAAAAACAACAGTTTTAAAAGCCACTGTTGATGTTGCTGAACAACAACTTAGATCAGTTTTCATTCTAGCATTAGCAGGAAAAGCCAAAGAACGTGCGAGAGAAGCGATAGGTAGAGATGATATTACCTTTACTATACACGGCTTTATTAAAATGATTTCAGCCCCTAAAAATAAGGGTATGCTTACTAATCCATTAGTCATTATTGATGAAGCATCAATGGTTGATATCGTGCTTGCAAATAGATTAATGAATGCATTACATGGCACAAATTTTTCAATGTGCCTGGTGGGTGATACGGCCCAATTAAGTCCTGTAGGCATGGGGATATTTTTTCATGCTTGTGTTAACAAGCTTGATACAATCAATTTAACAAAGGTTCACAGACAAGCTGAAACAAGCCCTATTCATAAATTAGCAATGGTAGTTCGTGAAGGTAAAATGAGTGAAATAAAAGAATGGAATCATGAAAAAGAGGGTGTTTTTTTTGTGACATGCGAGCCAAATCAGAAAGATTTAATTAAAAGTATTATTAGCATCACATCAACACAAATGGGGCAGATCATAAGTCCGCATGCTTCTCATTATATGAGCGATAACACCGCTACTATTAATAATTCTATGCAATATATCCATAATCAAAAAACAAAAGTAAGTTTAAATATGGGAAGCAGAATATTAAAAGTGAATGATCCCATTATGGTGACAGCTAATAATTATGAGCTTGAACTCTTTAATGGAATGACCGGGATTATAGAAGATATTGAATTAATAAATAATCAGCCAAATATCATCGCAAAGTTTAATAATTTGACTTATAGCTTATCAAAAAATCAGTGTTTCGAGCTTGGAATTGAGCTTGCATACGCGATAACAATCCACAAAAGCCAAGGCTCTGAGTATGATATGACTATAATATGTTGTATTAATGCATCTAAACTTCTTGAGCGATCTATGGTTTATACAGCACTTACAAGAAGTAAAAAATTAACTTTGTTTGTCGGTGATAGAAATGTACTTCACAATGCCGTTATTCAACCTCCGCGTTCAGAAACTATTTGCCATGGATTTCAAGTTTTTAAAAAAAATAGCGAACAAATCTAGTTTATTTATTGAAAAGTTAATGGAAATAAATAGAAAAATAATAAAGGTTACAGAGTAATTATTAGCAGTGAAAAGCGAGAGGTAAGTAGCTTTCACCACTTGCTACCTTAATTCTGCTTACAAAATATATTACTAATTTTAACCAAACAACTTGACAAAGCTAATGAAAAGTGTAAAAAAACAAAGGACAGAGAAAATAATTTACTTTCGACAATAATATAAAAGGACTTTCAAATGAAATTAATCCCTCCAATTTTACTCTTAATACTGTGTTTAATTAGTTCAAACGTTTTTGCTATTGAAGATCACCAAATACTTGTATGTAACTCATACTGCTCTGATAGTGATAAAGAAAACATGGCTATCACTAATAGGTATGCCCGTGTATCTGAAATTACAGTTGTTGATGATAACAACTGGACAGCAAAAACTTATCGCATAATCGATTCAAGCGAGCCAGGGCAAACTATCATTGATTCATGGGTTATATCTAACCCTACTGAGATTACGACAACTTTAAATGATATTAAAACTCTAGAAAATAGTCTAATAGCTTTATCAGTAAGCTCTAGAGCTGATGCTGGTATACAAAACATCTCTCCGATGACCTCTGTAATGAAAACAGGTGCTGTTGCTAAAAGAGAATATAATGTAACAATACCTGTTGATAGAGCTACCAGCGTAACTCAAATGTGGGATGCTGGTTATTATGGAAGCGTCCAAGGTTATATTTATGGAAGACTTATCTGGCCTGCTTTTTTTAGTTCTATTTATGATCGTATTATGAGTCAAACAAAAAGTTTTACTGTAATAACAACATTTAACGATGGCAGCACAATTAATTTTGAATATAAGTTTGCTGAAAAATTATTAACTACCTCTTTTCAAAAAATAGATTCTACAGCACAAAAAGATGGACAAGGCTACAAACCTAATGGTCCTTCTAATTACTATAATTCCCCTCATGATATTGATATCACACAAGAAGGCGGTGGAACAACATTTACCTATACAAGTGTGAAAACGTGTAGTCAATATACCGTCACTAGTAGTGATGGTGGTAGTTGGTCTGGTATGCTTTGTTATTATGTATATGCAAATTAAAGATTGAGGTAGGTATGTTATTTAAACAAATATTAATAAGAGCATTTAAAATGATCATATCGTTTATTGCTTATGTGTGTTTTGTACTAGGAGGAGCTTCACTAATATTATCGAATCTACCAATACGAAGCTTATCTAATAATCTAGATATTTCTCCTAATACAGTAATGAGCCTAGGTTTTGCTGTTGGAATAGTATTAGCATCATCACTCCTAGGTGTTTTAATGATAAAGTTAAAACTAAAAGTGATTGATGCAATGGTTTTTGCTGTCTTATTGGCAATGCACCAATTATTAATAACTTCTGATTCTCTAACGACAAATGAGTATATTGAAATCGCATTACTATTAGTAATACCCCCGATTATCGTTTTTTTGATACTCAAGAAGTATAAAAAAAATATTAATGTTACATCATAAACCAGTGAAAATATCGCTAAATGCTGCTCCATTATAATTAAACAAGTCAGCATTTAGCCTATTTATTGATACTAACGATGCAACAGAGGCGGAGTAAAGTTACGGGCTTTTGTAGGTATATGTTATTTTTGATTAATTAAAGCTTACTTAAAAACTTAGTATCAGGAAATGTATAAACACAACCAGCAATAAGCTAAAATCTATAAGCGAGTTCTTGTTAAGCCTCATTCATATCAATAATACCACTAATAGTTACATTGTAACCTTAAGAAAAAAGAAATAAACAATATAGAATTTTTCATGCATTAGCATGAGAGATAAAAATTTTAAAGGCTCTTTAATTCATCAAATCAATATTGATTAGCGCTTGCAAAACTTTTATTGAGCGCAGTGATTTGTCAATGTTTGCATAGCAACCGCGTAGCGGCATGACATTGATAAAGTAAACGAAGCGAAATATGTTTGCAATAAAGCGCTAAACAATAATCTTTAAAATTCATTCTTTACACATCTACAGTTTAAAATGACTTATTTATTCGCAACTCTAACGCTTTATTTAAATACGCAACTTAGGTGCGTACATAAAATTGGCATTAAAAAATTTGTTAATCACTTATAAATAGTAAGCTCAGCTTGAATTACTACCTACAGTCAGTTGTATTTTTGTTGAGTTTTATGCTACATAACCGTTCAAGTCGGGGCGGGCCCACCATTTTTACAAAGTGATATCTATCAACTATAAAGAAATTGATAAAACTTATTTATCGTGGGAATCCCCTTATCTGCAAGATAAATAGTTAACTTCCTATTACTAAATAAGTTGCTGAATTTTTTAAATAAACCGATTGCCAGAGTGATAATATAAGTTTCTTCGCACAAATATTAAAGACGCTTATTAAAACGATGATTTTTTTGCCAGCCAGCTTGACTACGATTAGTCACAAAATACACGATCAAATCGGCACATCCTCGCTCAGAAAAAAATAACCGACAACTCGCCTCCGCCCTGTTTTTGGTTAAATACCAAATCTCATCTGAATACGCGAGTCCTCTACTACTAGTGTTATACACCCATAAATCTGCCTCTGCTTGCTGCAATGTAATATAGGCTTTGCATTGAGCTTCAGCTATTGAATAGGTTTCAAATATTACGGCCAAAATTTGACCTCCATATAAATTGCGACTATGGTAAATAAGTTATTCGCAAAGAGGAAAGGGAAAAATGCAGAACAATGGACGTAAAAAAGTTGAATTAATTGGCATTACTGCACCTTCACAACCTCAACTTCAATTCGGCTATATTCATTCGTCAAATACCGAACAAAGAACAGAGTCACTGCGCCAAAGTAATCTATTAACCACCTCTCCTCGCTTTTCTAATGACCATAATATTTTACAACCTGCCCCAATTCGTGAACAAACGATATGGTCAACACGCGTGTCTCCCAATTTACAACGTCAACTTCGTTCTGGATTTTCTTCACCACAAAACGTTGGTCGCACCTCCAAGCAAATAAATTATAATATTACCGTTGGCGTTGGCGAGAGTATTTCAAACGAACACCACCGCTTTACCTCTGCTATCGTCCCTAATACCTCTGGTCAATTAGCTCTTCGTACAATAATCAATCGTTATTATTGAAATATTTTGCTTGCTGAATCGCGCATTGCTTGTACTGACGAATAGGTATTATAAGTCGCAAAAGGATGCCGAAAGGGTTGAACCCCATAAGTGTTATAGCCAAGCATAGTGTCATTTTTATGCTGCCATGCATATTTTGCGGTGTCAGTAAAATGCGTGGTTGAAGTCGCTTGTTGATAATTGTGATAAGTTGTTTGCCCATGCTGGTAAGTATCTTTAACCGCTTGAGCTCTCTGATCTAATTTAAAATATGCACTCATGTTCGTCCTCGTTATCGGAAATTTAAAATAGGTGTTGCCACCCGAGTTACGGTATTCATTGCATCAAACAAATAATGCAATTTTTCACACTGTTGCTCTGGAGATATTTGCTCTCCCCAATAGTACAACTCTTCATTTTGATAGGGTTCGCAAGCATTAACGGGTAAACGTTGAAAGCTTAATTTTTTCAATACTTTTTTAGAACCCTCGTTTTCCTCAAAAACTTTTGCAAAGCAGTGGCTTAATCCATCGCGTTCACGAGCATGATCAAGCGCAATGTTCGCGGCTTGTACCGCAAATCCCTGTCCTTGAAAATTTTTACTTATCCAATAATAAAGAAAGCCCATTCCTTGATGTACCAATAAACATACACAACCAATAAATCCCCACTCTTGGTGCTCAATAGCATAAGTTGTTTGGTTAGGGATGGCTTGTTGGTAGGCAAGCCAATGGCACCAATGCTCATTACCTTCAAAGTGCGGTAAACAACACAAGTTTGCAATGTCTGGGTGCCAATATTGAGATAAAAACTCATCGCCGTGATGTTCAGCCAATGGTACTAAATTTAAAGCTATATTAGCTGAACCGCTACAATATTGCGCTTGGGGAAAATTTACTGAGAGTTTAAGTAAATACTGATACAAGTGGTAATACTCGTTATTATCTGGTGAATCCCACATCATTTTTTCCAGTGCTTGCAACGCATTATGCCAATTTCCATGCTTCCATTGTGCATAAGCGAGTCGGCAATGATCATATGACGTGCGTTTGGTTAAAAATGGCGTAATGTTGATTTGTAAATACCAATCAAAAGCAACAAAGGAAAATTCAAACAGCACTCGCGCATATTTGGGTGCTATCGGTGTATGCGTACTTAATAATTGATGTGCCTTCACTCTATTTTCAAAACATTGCGTTGGGGTTAATTGATCGTAATTGCCCTCGAATGCTGCTAATTCCTGCAACCAAGAAAGTTCATCCTTGCTTGCAAAGTTTAGTGTGTTCATCTCAACAACGTGATTTGACTGTGCTAACGAATGTGCGAATAAAGCAGACATAAACCTTTCCTATTGTTTAAGTTCTAAACCCAACATTTTAAAAATATTAAGTTGGCCTTGATGCTCCACAAACAATTCTTGATAGAGCTCTGCTGTATTGAGTTTCCCCCACTCTATCGCTTTAAAAACGAGATAAGGTGCAGGGCTGTGCGGATCATCAAGTAATAAATATTCAGCGGCTTTCGCCAATTGATAATATGCTTGTTCACGTTCACTAATATTAAGGGCTTTATTGTGATTATTATTCATGGTTAATGGAGAATTTACTTCACTACTTCTTATTGCTTCATTTTCTTTTTCATTAAATAATCCTCGATGTTTAACTTGAGCGACAATGCTATGCTGAATTTTAAGTAATAAATTAGTTAAATTAGCCAAACTTGGGGATTGGCTGCCACATTTTTCTTGTAAAAAAACATCTAAGCTTTGGATACAACTTATGCTGTCAGTAATATCTTGATTTAGTAATTGATAAAATTCGATAGGAGTTACTGCAATCGCTTGATTAACATTTTGACTGGTATCGTACTCTTGGGTATCCGCTCGTCCTTCTTTGGGTAATTGCTCTACATGCAATGCCATTTCCCAATCAGCCCAACAATAGGTTTTATCATTGAATAGCGCACTTATCGGGATCTGTCTAATAACCGGTAATAATTTATCATTACACCATGCTATTAAATTGGTTCGATATTCTAAATCTTCGCTAATTAGTGGGAAAATATTTTCCCAATAAGTCTCTAACATTAACTGTATTAGGTGTATCGTTGGCGCTATACCCGCAAAACCGGCTTTATATATTTGCGCTTCAAGTAACCACACCAAAATTTGTAAATCTTTACTCTTTTTTGTTATTGCACTAACGGCAATTTTTGTAACATGATCCCAATCGGCGACTTTTAACTTATGTTGCCAATCGCCCATCGGTAAATTAGGATCATCGGCTTCGCGTGCTTTACGAATGTCTCGATATATACTGGTATTTTTTAATGATTCACCACACGGAGACTCCGCACTAATAGGTTGCAACATTGTTTGAATGTTTGTTCCGGTATGAGATAAAAACAATGCCTCAAGCTTTTTATCCAACGTTTTTTTACTTTCGTTAGTCATTTTTGCTTCCTTGTTTTACGAGTGGTGCATAGTCGGGAAAAGCTTGTGGTAAGTTGATCGCTTTTCGTTGTTTAGTTTTATTATCCAAACCATATAAACTAAGTTGTATAAGAGCCTTAGCATTGCTTGGCGTATTTCCCGCACTTGGCACTTTAGTGCTTAGTTGTGCGTTAAAACTCAGTAAAATAGCGGCTGAATTTAAACGGGTTTTGTCGTATTCACTTGAACGGTATTTTTCAATAAAACGTAATAAGCTCCACAAACCTTTGCTTTGATATACGAGTTGTCCCTCATTATTTTTGCCATTTATCGCGGTTGCGTTATACGGTGAGTTACTCGCCCAACGTAAGCGTAAACTAACACCTTGCTCAGGTAGCCAATGCTGGCTAAGCGATGTATTGCTCGCCGCAGGGTAATTACGACTACTTTGGCCAAACGACAGTTGCCATAAACTAATATGTTCTACATGATTAACGGCTTGAGCTAACACATTAAAGTCAACTAGTAATTCAATCCCTTGCGCGTTAGCACCTTCACTGGCACTAAATAATGCGCTAAAAAAATCTAAACTTTTATCAAGTTGTTTTACAAAGGTTAGTGCTTGTTGATACTTACTATATTGCGCCTCTTCTTTTTTGGTCCATAACAACACTTCAAGTCGCTGAGCAAGTCCTGAACCACTACCTTGATAAAACAGTAAAAACGTTTTAAGGGCCGCGATGCTTACTGGCGTTGCATCTTTTTCGCTAGCAAAAGGATAATGCGTGGCAAGCAGTTTGGTAAATTGACTTTGTAGGGCGCTATATTCTTGCTCTATCATGTCGGCACGAAATCGTTCGCAATATTCTTTTGCGTCAGCAATCACTAAATTTTGTTTGGCAGCAAAAGCGTTATTTTGTGGTGATAATTTAAAGGTTTTGACATTTTTAAAACAATTACTTTGATTGGTATTAAACAGCTGATTATTAAAAAACATCTCAAGCTCAGTTTGACTATTCGCAGGATCTGGTTTTTCACCATTATGCTTATTAACCGCTACTAAGGTATTCGCCCAAAAACTCACCTCCAGCGGCTGTTTGATATTGTAATTAGTTTGCTGCAAAAACGTCACTAACGGTTGCGCATAATGAGTAGTAATGTAATCGAGTCTTTGTCCCTGCGCGGCTAAATAATCCGCTAATTGTTGTTCACCATAAATACCAAGCAAAGCTTCTGAGTATTGATGTGCCTGCCAGTAGGGCTGCTCTAATGTGCTGTACAATTTATTGTCTTGGTATAATTGAGTAACTTGCCCTAACAAATAAAGTGCTTGGCTATTCGCAAACTTATTAAGTATTGCTTGCCCTGATGAAAACGTTTGTAAGTTAAACTTCTCTCGTATACTTAATAAAACATCTTTAGCTTTCACAAAATTGGCAATATGGCTGGCTAAATTTGCTTCTTTTTGATCGAGTTTTTGATAAATAGCCGCAGACTCACTGCCGGTAGCGTTAACGCGGGCGCTATTTACGGCGTCGGTCATAGCCAGTTGTAATTGTTTTAGTGCAAGCGCTTGACCAATATATTGATTGGTATTTTCAATACTTGACTGAGGTAAAGTGATACTGGGGTAATGACTTTGCGCAAAGGTTTGGTATTCATTATAAATATCAAGGGCATAATTTAACTTATCAACCGACCAAAAAAAGTCAGCTTGTTCATTCACTCCTGCAGGCGAAACCTTGTGGGCAATAAAACTTAAAGATAAAACGTCATCAATATTGGCAAACAGTTCTTCTGCCGAAGCTGAAAACTGAATGTTTTTATCGTCTATAAAATAAAGTGAGGGTTTTATTATATTGTTATCGGCATTAAATTGGCTTAATACCGTACTTTGACAACTTGCCCTATTTCCGTTTATAAAATCAGGATCTGTATTTTCATATTGATCATTTAGATCGCTAATGGCCTTTTCATAGCGTAAACATAAATTAACTTTTTGCTCTGTCCCTAACCAATGAGCGCGCATGTGCTTGATCCATTTTTTATACCTTTTTAACTCTCGAGAAAAATCGGGAAGCTGTTGATACCAAGTATATAATGCGGGCAAACTCTGCTGCTCGGTGAGTTTGTTAAAGAAACTGCGTGGTGCAGCTACTTTTTCTTTAATTAGCTGAAACTGATTTCCCTCTCTTTTATCAATTGTTTGCCATACACTCGCCATCGCTATTTTAGGTAATTGACACAGGGCATTGTTAGGCACATCCAAATCATTTTGTTTTGTTAAGGGAGCCGATAAATTATTATATTTAGGCATCGGCACAATAAAAGGCATCACTTGATACGTTTGAGCGCGGATCGCTTGATAATATAAAGATGAATTTTGAGTAAAATCATTAGATAAAGGTAATTCATATAAGTTATCAACTAAGGAGGAAAACACAGATGCCACTTTACCTTCACTATAATCAACATTTTCCATTAAATCGGTTAAAGCGTGATACCAATATAATTGGTTGTTGAAATTTTCTAACCAATGAATATATGTCGTGCCATTAGGCACAGTTAAAAGCTGTTGTTGTAATAACCGATTACTACGACATTCAAAGGCTGGAAAAATAATGTCACCAAAAATATTTTCAGCAAAATACTCGGTCAATTCTTGGTTAAAATTTCCGCCCCAAGACCAAGGAATCGAATAATAATTAAGTTTGTCGGCATCCATTTTTCCAACATGTTTTAGTACCCGATTAACATAATGTATATTCTGCCCGACATTATTTCGCTCGGATACTAATGGCAGAGTTAATATTTGTTCATCTAAATTCTTTGCTTGCTTATTTAATTCATAAGCGTCAAAACTAAACCAGGTAAGCAAAGCCAAAAAGAACAGGCCACAGCTATATTGAAACCAGCGTAAATTACTGTAACTAGATAACAGTTTGGGAGTCGGAGCATAGGCTAAATTGGTTTCATTAAAGATTTTATCTGACAGTAATTGTTCAATAAATTTTGCTAATAATTTATCTTCAGAGCCAAGCTTGCCACTGATATATGCGCCTCTAAAAATAAAGCTTTGTCCACGTCGGCTATGACTAAAGATAATATCGCCGCATAAGGTTAAATGCTCTGATAAGGCCATTAATTGACGAGGGTATAACAGCGGTTCAAGCGCTACCGGATATTCTTTATCAAGCATAAAAGCCGGTTGTATTTGTCGACATAGGTCACCAACAAATTTTAGCGCTTGTGCTTGCCATGATTTATCATAAGGCACGAAAATCTCATTGGGATTAGACCAACCAATCATATTGCTATAGTGAGGTTTTAATTCACTAAATTGCCAAAATTCTTTAAAACCAGTTAATTTTTCGTTTTCAGTTAGCACCAAATATATAGGTAAAACAAAACCAAAATCTTGCTGCAATGCTTTAATTTTTTGATATAACGCTTGTGTTTGATCCTCCACTTTTTTAGTAGGTTGCTGTAAAAAGCTCACTGAAATAAATAAGATAAAGCCATCTATCGGCCTTTCTGGACGATATTGTCGTAAATATTCACTCGCCAATTGTGGCTCAGGGTGATACAGCACCTCCCCCAGATCATAATGAAAAGCTTGTATCTCACCCTCACTAACCTGCTCTTTTAACGTTAGTGTATCTTTTTGTCCAACATCGGCACATTTTAAAATATCTTCAACTTCTGCACCTAAGGATAGTGCTAAATAACGTGGCGTTTGATAACGTTTTTGATGAAGGCCTAATAAAATTTTTATGACATCAAAAAACACATTCAATTTAAACTTTTTGGCTAATAACACTAAACCAAAAGACTGTTTGATAACTGAAGTAATTAATTGTTTTGACCAATTTAATAATGAGGTGACCGGTTTGTCTTTAACAATAACAAAAATCAACACCACGATAGCCACAACCAATAAACTTATTTGGTAGTTACTTAGACTGGCTAATGCTGGCACATACTCAATAATTATCGCGTGCAAAGCGTGCCAGAGTTTTAAAAGATATTGTTGAATGTCATTTAACACGTTGGTTACCTTAAGATAATTTTTTGATTAATTGGTCGCTAAGTGGTGAGGTAATGAGCCACCAAGCAATACCTGTGATAAATAAGTACAACAGCGCCGCATAAGCCATTATTTTTTTCCAGCGCCCCATTGGCGCCAAACGCGATTTGTCCTCGTGAATAACCGTACTCGAATAAGGTTGATACGATAAATACGGAGCATTGAAATCAGGCATAGTAATAACACTATACCGAGCAAGACGTTTTTTTAAGCGATCTATCTTTTTAATATTGCCATGGTATTTACCGTCAAAATTTAGCCATAAAATACGTAAATAAATACCCGCTAAAACGCGTTTATCTTCTAAAATATTGACGCTTTTATCGGTCAGTTCTTCTAATTCATCGGTCAATTTTTCCATGTCATCAATCAATTTATCACCCGCATTTCGACTACCAAACAAGGTGATTTCCAACATCAAAGGCAGCCAATTATCAACTTCAGTCCACTTTGTATGTTGCAGTAATTGTTCATCGATAAATGCCGCATAACCATACAATAACTTTTGGTAGAGTCTTTCTTGATTCGACGAAGCATATTGTGTGATCGCGATGGTTTGCGCATTAATAAATCGGCTCAATTGCGCATTCAAATATAAAGGAACATTTTGTACCAATTTTTTTTCGCTATCGACTAATAGCTTATCTCCACGATAATGCTGCTCGATGTCTTGCTGCCAAACAAACCAAAAAGCCAACAGCTGTTCGAATAATTTAAATAAATCAAAATCATTAACCTTACCATTAGGTGCTGAATAAGCAGACATTATTCACTCTCCTGTCGACAACGAATAATGCTGATCCCTTCCGGTCTATATTGCTCTATTTTGCGCTCGGAGCAGGTAATAAAAAGGGTTTCATCATTTGTTAAATATTGTTCAGCCCCTTTTATCGAGATAAAAATTTCATTACCGCTGGTTTCTAATTGAAATTTAGGAAATTTTTCTTGTTCTTCACGAACGGCTCCAATCACTCGGTTTAACGATAAAGTATTAAGATTATTTTCAGTACAAATATAAGCGCGATTAACCCATTTCAGCGTTTGCTCTCGAGTAACGCCTTGTGCCACTTTAAAAATCAACAAGAGTTCACTGCCATCATTAGGCTGATGATAAACATGGCGGAACTCATTAAGCGTTGTCGATAACTCCATTTCATCAACAGTAAAATTAAGCGCCATTTGCTTTAATACTTTGTCAATATCGCCTAACACATTACAAAAAGTTTTATCCAATTGCTGATGATTATATGTTGAGTATTGTTGCGGTAAATCCCCGCCAATTAACATACTCATGCCTGCAATTAAGTTAACTAACGCCAGATAAACATCGTAAGGATGCGATGCGTTACTTTTTAGCATAACCTCCATACCTGGCAAGTGCTGAGATAAATGGTGTAATTTAAGCTGTTGAGTTAATGTTAAAGGTTCTGCGGAAGATGTTTTATCAAAAAAATAATTGCGTTGTTCTGCGGCGCGAGCTCGCAAATGTATTATTTTTTCGTAAATTTTTTCCCCTAAATCACTGCTTGCTGCGGTATTAATTGCAGTAATAGGTAAGGTTAACATCGCCGGGCTATAAGGCACATGAGTAAAAGAACCATCACTATTGTAAATGAATTCGGCTACTGGAAAATGGCTATAATTCGCTAATGTATCGCCATCAGCCATCAAGGTTATTTGATTTTGTAGACGCGCCATTTCAATAAAATTATTCGCATCATTTTGATCAACCACTTTACCTGAGCGAATGCTTTGATATCGTTTTGTGGTCGCCTCATCGCTCGCACAAGCTCCATTTTCATTAGCTAAAGCTAAGTGAATAAAAACATGTTGTTGCGGTTTAAGATCGGCTATTTTACTTAAATCACACATCAATAAAGATTGCTGCTCGGAACTTTTATCACTGTCATTAAAATAAACCACAGTGCCATCAGTCATTACAGCATGAACATGATTAATAAATACTTTTTTTTCTGAGAGCATGCTTACATCAATTTTCAGTGCCAAACACCCGTAAAAGAAAGGTGAACTGCGCTGTACTTGATGCACCATCAATTGCTCTAAATATTGATTGTTTTGCTGAAAATGTTGCGGTGACAATAACATTCCCTCATACCACATAACGGGAGCCGGTATTGGTTGATTAATATTCATATTACTTTCCTTTTCCTTTAACAACAGAATTTGGCGGGCTTACCTTGACCGTGAGTTGTTGTTTATCGAACACCAACCAAGGAGTGCTTAATTGCGAAATATCAACTTTGGCATTCGGATTTTTAGGGGATAATGCAAAAGCAATCACGGCAAGCGCTTTTTTATGATTACCCGGTAACGCTTTACTATTATCGCCATAGCCACTCACCATTTGCCATTCTAGTGTCTTGATATATTGTCCATAACTCGCCTTTAAACCGTTTTTTTGTTGAAACCATTGCTCAGCGGTTAACCCTGAAATAACGGTATTGGTTAAGGTGTTATAAATAAAAACCACATCAATATTTATGGCGTATTGCAAAGTTGCATCAGGCACAACATAGACACCAATTTGATCCACTTGATTCGCACGATACCAAGGCATTGCTTGCTTAATATCATTAACACTTGGTAACACTGAACACGCACTAAGATTCAACACGAGCACCGCCACCGCTAATAACTTCATTTTATATTTCAACATAATCAATTAACTCAACGACACAGTATTGCCTGGAGGACAAGGTACTGAATAAGCACTCGCAGAATTGAAGTCTTTGTTATGTCCAGTAGCATCAGCTAAAGATACCGCCATCATTCCGCCAACATTTAAGGTCATACTGCAGCCAATATTTTGCGAATCTTCACACAAACCTTGCGTGATCATGCCCCCTTTTGGAATTGAACCTGTACTTACCGGATTTTCTGTGCCTTGATTGATCACTGGCATACCACCGTATAAAACATTAGGGGTATTAGGAATTGCGGTTGCTGTGGTAACCACATTAACCGCAGGTGTTGGTATTTCTCCCGCGGGCGGAGCAGGAACTAATTGCATACAAGGAGTGGCGATTGCCATTCCACCAGCTGAATTACATAAAGTACCGGGCATGTTCTACTCCTAACCTAAGTTGATCCGTTCAGCGTCAATACGAATATCATTGTCCGCCGTAATAATTTGATTATGACTATGAGATTTTGTTAATTGCGTTGTTTGAATATCCACTTGATCCGCTTTTTGAAAAAACTGTTTGCACCAAAGTACAAAATTGTTTTGTACTGTTTGCAAAATATCTTGTGCTGACATCACTAATTGCCCTAACGAAGCGTTAATAACAATTTCTTTAGAGGATAAAACAGAAACTTTTTCACGGCCTACTAACGTTAACTGTTCTGCTTGCCATTGACATGATTGCTGCTGCGGAAGGCTTAAGCTATTGACTAAACCAGTCTCTGATCGCGCGATTATGGCAATAATATGCACCTCATTAACCGAGCTTGCCGCGATAATTTGATCACCAACTTGTGGTTCAAGCAAACAACTGAAACTCCGATTAGCGCTACGCCCATTACTTAAAAGCCAACATTCCTCAGATATTTGTTCACTAATAAAATGGTTAGTAAATGTTATTTCATTATTCTGTTCAATAACGGCTTTGCTTTCTTTAGGTAACGAAAACGGTTGATAAAATAAAGCACTCATGCGCTAACCCCTTCTGCAAGTAAACGTTGGTGATCAGTTACTCTGATCCCCTGTTTTTGATTATTGTGCCAATGGCTGTCTTCTGTCTGTAAATTATGCCAATTAGCATTAGCGAAATTACAACGATTAATAGTACTGCTATTAATCTTGGCATGAGAAAAATCTGCTATAGAAAAATCACAATCATTACACTGAGTGTCTACCATCATCATTTTTTTCCATTGGCTTTGCTTGGCTAAGCAATGCTCAAAGACACACTGATTAATCGCGGTTTCAGAAAAGTTAGCTTGGGCTAAATTACACTCATTAAAAACCCCGTCGGCAATAGTGGATTTGATAAACAACGCTTGAAAAAGCTCACTTTTACTAAAGTCATTGTGCTGAAATTGACTTTCACTGAAATTACATTGATTAAACTTACCGCCCGTAAACTGTGATTTCACAAAAGAGCATTTATTCAAAGTGCAGTATTGCCACTCATTTTTAAACAAAGGCAAACCATCAAAATTACATTCACTAAAGGCCCCGCGAATAAATTTGCATTGCTCTATTTGTGCTTGGCTAAAGTCAGTATTTCCCATCGTAAAACCTTCCATTTCCATTGACAGTAATTGAATACCGTTAAGCTCACACTCAATAAAAACCGATTGCGTTAACTTACTATTGTGCCAATGACTATTAATAAGATTCGACTTAACAAAACCACACTTAGTTAAGTCACTATTAACGATATCAGCGTTGTTTAATGCACAGCCGACAAAATGACTACTGGTAACGTGTTGATCCTGTATTTTTAACCCCAGTAAATTACATTGATTAAAAGTAATATTGCTAAGCGCACACGCATTAAAAGATTGCTGCTGAAAATCACATAAATTAAAAATACTATGACTAAACTCTGCGCCAGCAAGATTACAATGAACAAAAACACATTCAATAAACAACGCATTTTTCAAATCACAGCCAGATAAATCCAGCTCTTGCAACGTTGCTTTACTGATCGGTTGTTTCATTTCAAGCGCATCAATAAGTGCTTGTTTGTTCATCACAATGGTTCCTTTTATGTTGATCACGCGCAGCCACCTTCGATAAGTTTTTATCAAACGCTAAGGTGCTTTGGCTAAAGTCGGCAAACATTAAATCGGCATCAAGCCAGCTATTATCATGTAATGTGGTTTGATGAAAAATGGCGTAGCGAAATTTTGATCGGTAACAATTACAACTGAGCATATGCCCAAAACTAAAATCAGCGTCATTGGCGATGCAGCGTTCTAATTTTGTTTGTTGAAATAATCCGTGGTGCAATTGAGTAAATGAAAAATCACAACCAATAAAGTGGCTATTAACAATGCGGATAGCCGTCGCCTTAATGGTTCTTAGCCCTAAAGTTTGACACTGCGCGTTTAGCCATAAACTACGGGTTAAATCACTTCCCGTTGAAAACATTAAGCGATCACAGCTTATTGCTTCAAAATAACTTAAGGTTAATTGGCACATTTGTATAACCACGCGTAAAAAATGGCATCTTTGCCAGCGTGAAAAATTGAATAGAGTTTGTGTAAAAACTGACTTTTCGACATGACAATCAATAAAATCGCTGTCATTAAACGAACATTGCGAAAACGTTAGTCCCGCCAACCGACACTGTTCAAAATGGCTATGGGTTAAATGGCAGGCCAATAACATACTGCTTTTCCAGGCACAATTTAAAAATTTTGCTTGTTCTAAGCAACTGTTTCGCCATTGAGACGCGGTTAAATCACATTGTTCAAACCGTATTTTTTCACCACTAACTCCAGAAAAATTAACCTCTTGCAAGTTACATTCAATAAACTGGCATTGTGCTAAGTTGGCATTGCATAACGCACTTTGATTAAGCTGACAGCGATAAAAAACACAAGCATGTAAATTCGCAAAACTAAACACGGTTTGCGTTAAATCAAGATCGGTAAAGGTAATATTTGCAAGTTCGGCCCCCGTAAAATCAACTAAAGATATCGGTAATTTTTGCGCCAACCGATTAAGACAAAGTGTTCGTAAAGCCTGCTGAGCTTCAAGAGATAATGGATTAACGTCTGCTTTTGTGATCGCCATTTGCTTGGCTTGGCGTTGTTTTATCGCCATTGTATTTAAACGGCTAGCGTCTGTTTGTTCGGCGCTGGTCTCTACACTATTAACGAATACCAGTGCGCTAGCGCATGCTTGATCTGTATTCACCGTTGGTTTAGTTGTGCCAGATAACGTTGTCGTTTGAGCTAATTCTGCCAACGCCTGTTTACCCTGAGCTTTAACCGTTGCTATTTGTTGTTCTGCCTTTTGTAAAATAGGTGATAAATCAACATTTCCCTGCTGAATATCTTCCGATAATATTTCATCAAAAATAGACAAAGTAGGCGTCGGGAGCACCGGATTCACTTGCTGAATTTCTTTGGGTAATCGTTGCAAAAATTTTGTTTGTTGCTGCGCAAGTAAAGCAAGTTTTTCAATCTTTTGCGCGCTTAATTTTTCGGCTTTCAGACTTAATTGTGCCACACTTGGCAACGGCATTAACGGTGATTGATTTAAGGCTTGTACCGCCGCCGTTTTTTTATTATTACGCAAAGCGGAAACTTGTTGATAATGCCGCAATGATTTGGCCGGATCTAACTTTCCTTCATAAGCTAACATCACCTGACTGACATTTTTTGCGTCATGACTGTCAATGGCAATCATCCCTCGATAAATCACAGCGCCTAAATTAACATCGGGTAAAAACCATAAAGTGTCTAATTGCATTGGCACTTCATGCAACTGCGCATCCATAGTAACAAAACTACGTGCCTTAATATTGGGCAAACAGCCACTAAACTGCTTATTTTCTTGAGCAAAACCGGTCAGTAAATAGTGTTCGTCGCCTGTAAAAAATGAGGAAAATTGTTGGTCTTGAGGAGAAACATTAAAAAAACGTAAATCCATATCAGCTGGTAACGCCGGAAAATATTGCTCAAACCATTTATTATTATAACTACCATGAAATTTAGTCCGCTGCGGAGAGTCTTCCGGTAATGGCATAAAACCTGCTGGCACAGCCTTTTGGTTTGGGCGTTTTATGGGTTGCTCGGCAAGCTCAATTTGATGCACAGCAGAGTCAAAAGTGTATCCCGTACCGATGGGATTGTTTCTGGATTTTGCTCCACCATAAGCAAACGCATAAGTTAAGGGTAATTGCTGTAACTTATCGGCCGCAGTCATCGTCGCTTGACCTATAAAGTTTCTCCGCCATGCCCGTTTACCACACACAACTAAATTTTTATTATGATCATTAATACTAACGCTAACTTGCATCTGCTTAGTATCATCTGTGGGAGCATAAGCCGTACCTGCTAATAAATATTCTGCTGATGCTTTGGGTAAGCCGAGATCAAAGGATGTTTGTTTTAACACTTTTGCAATTTTTTGCCATTGCCTTTGTTCTGGTAAGATCTCGCCAGTGCTTAAATCAAAAAAAAGGGTTGCTGAAATAACATAATAATAAGCGTCTGCAACACCAAATGTACGTTGCATAAAGGCTATGTTATTGGGCTTTATTAGCTTCACAAGAATGTCCTCATGTCTGCTATTTCGGTAACTATTGTTTGATTTTTAGTATTGATACTGCTGTCATTTACCGTTGTTGTACCGCTTGAGATATTAGTAATAACATTTTGGTTGGTGACACTGGCAACGCTGTTGTCCGATTCAACTGAAGAAATTTCGTTTTTAGTCGCAACCGTGGTGGTTCCTGCTTGAACCCCAACAGTATTATTTTCTGTTTGCGACGCAATGGTCTGATTTTTATTAATCGCAACGCCATTAACAAATTGTTGTGAAGTGCCGCCATAATTTATGGTTTGAGTATCGGTACCTACGGTAATATTATTGGCAACCCTATTACCTTCAACTACTGAAATATCTTCAGTGCTACCCGCAATATTAGTATGCGTATTACGGCTACCAATCACACTGTTATTTTCTGTGATCAGCCCTTCAATCATTGAGGTGCTAGTACGATTGCCTGTCACATTACTAGTCGTCATACTATTGCCGGTAATATTACTGGTTTCGGTACTACTTCCAATGACGATGGTTGAACTATTCGTTGACCCCGTTATTAAACTGCGCCGAATTTGTAATCCATTGATATTTTCGACGTTAGTAATAATACCTGTTTTCGTTGAAACATTCGTTTCAGCACCCAAACCAATATAAACACTGGATGTGGCACCGTTAACATTATCTACACGACTTGTAGCTCCATTCATATTTGAAACTGAAGTTTGTGCTCCACTATGAGTAGATAGTTGTGTAACCGCGCCCAATTGTACTGACTCACTTAGTGTATTCCCTTCAGTTATTGAATTACTGTAGGTGACAAAAGCCATCATATTGGCGGGATTTGAAGGTAATCGAGTACTTGTTCCTGTCATCGCAATACTATGATTGCGTTTATTCACTTCATAGCGATATGAAGAGCCTTCAGCGTAGCGAATATCATGATAGTTATCTGAGGTTCGTTGTTTATCAACAATATGCTGTGCGGTTGATAACTTGGTCGTTGAATCGGCACCAAAATTAATCGAGGTATTATTACCATAGGCGGTATTAAAACTATTACCCACTTGAGTGTGGCAAGTATATTTTTCAGGCATAATAACTTTACTGCCTTTAGCTTGAAGTGATTGTTGCACTTCAGGAATTTCGTTATCGTCGTTAGAACGACCAATCACAACATACGAGCCGACTTCAGGTACCGTTTGCATATGCTCAGCTAATTTTATCCATTGAGCTTTACTATTTTCAGGTTGGTCGATAAACCGGACATAAATACCTCGGCACTTAAAACTGGTTTTGTTTTTACCAAAATGAAAACGTTTACTATCAAAGAAAAAAGCCGCTTTTTCTAAATATTTTGCCGCAGTACCTTTATGGCTATATTCTTCATCGACTATTTTAGTATCATTACTTTGCTCCGCAGGTCCGGTGCTCGCCTTAGTATTTTCTTTAGTAGCTAACTCTTTAAATGACATCATCATTTTAGTCACTAAGTTTTCAGCAACATTAAAATGCTTCGCTACTTGTTTTTTCTCTTGCTCAGCTGACAACGGTTTAGTGGCACTGGCAACCGTTGTTGCTTTTTCTGACGGCGCCGTTTGCTTAGCATTTGAGGCATCTTTTGGTTGTTCCGCAACTATGGCTAAGATATTACCTAAGCTACCATCGTGCTCATTAAATGGACTGGCAATACCCTCTGCAGCAACAGCACTAAACTGATTTTTATATTCCCCTAAAGCATTCGCTTTATGCTGGACGGAAGTAACCGCAAATATTCGTTGATTTAATATTGGCCTGATCGGTAAGACATAATTTTTTATTGATGATGAATCTTCAAGCATTTGTGTTGCTTCTTGGACCTGAAATTTATGGCCTGCTTTTAGCTCAGGCGTACTTGAACTACCGGTAAAACTAAACTTTGAAGCGGTTATTTGATTTACCGCCATATTATTGCGTGTGGTAAATTCTTGCTCAGAAGCACCATATTGAACTAAATGTAATTGTTCAATATTTAACTTTTGCCCTTTATCTTTACTATTAAGGTAAACTGGTGATACTTGCGCCGTATTTTGCGATTCCCAGGTTGCTTCTTTTTGTGCCAATACGGTCGTTACCCCTGAAGACACTAAATTTTGCTGATAACTAAATTGGTGAATATAATCATCACGAGCTAAACTGCCTTGTTCACAATAACTTAAGTATAGTGATTTTAATTTTTCAGTAGCAACATTTTGTCCCTTTTGGTTAACTTGACGCTGATAAATGGACTGATAAAACGGCTGATCCGTAAGTACCATAGTGTGACTGAGTGCATCATGGGTAAAATAATAAAACAAGCTGACTTTTTGCATTAACCGCGAGATAAATTCAAGATCGGTTTCTCCTGCTTGTAACCAATCTTGTTTACGGTAACAGGCTAAACCAGAAATTAATTTCGCGCTAGGAGAGCTCAACTGTGCTTGATTAAATTTAATATTGTTCTCTATCAAAACATGGCTGATCACTTCTAAAATAGTTTTGTCAGCAAATATTCGATAGTTATTTTGTAAGCCAAGTCGAAAAATATCAGCTTTTAAAGTGGCGTGATAAACTCCTCGCTCTGCCAACGCAAAATTAGTAATAATGCCGTTAAAACAAACGACGGGACAATCTTCAGGAAAATTATCTAAGGCGCGACCAGCCGTTGTATCTGGTGTCTCTATAAAAATAGTTGCACTGGCGCCGACAATCTCATCAAAATTTAGTTGTGCGGTATAAACATTATTATCGTCTAGTGTTTCACCATAAGCTTGAGGCGTGAATAACAATGACGATTGCTCTTTTTTAGGCACAGTAAGTAAACGTTTCTTAATTAATTGTTGCACTAAAGAGTTATGATCTATTTGTTGGCCGCTTGCAGTGTAATCATTGGCGCGCAACTCTAAGGTAAATTCAAAAGGTTGTGATAGTGACTCTTTGCCTGTAAAACTTTCTAACCGTAACAATGAATCATCAATAACTTGACCTTGCAAAGTTTGGATAAAAAAACTGAGACTGCAACGTGGCGCAGGGGCACCGTAAGGCACTCGTTCATAATTATGTATTGGTGAATCCTGCTCCGCATACTTCATGCTACAACCTCAGCAGGTTGTTTCGATTGTTGACGAGCAAAGTCATGTTGTAAATCTGGGTAAATGGTAAAATGCGGTAAATCAAGCGCTGCTACTTGCTGCGTATTACTTTTTAACCAACTGGTATATCCCAATAAAAGTGAGCTTTTAACCCCAATGCTACTTATCGGGATCGCTTGCCAATCAAGCAGTAAACGTACATAAATTAAATATTGGCCATCAGTTAAAAAAGTCAGTAAGGCCACTAATTTTTCATGGTACAGCGTTGAGCGATTTTCGATTGGTAGCAATAAATCAATACATGGCTCAATAGTTGGTGGCAATAAATCAATGCATTGCTCAATAGTCGCTACATTAATATCAATAGAAATAGCTGCTTGATTATCCCAAAAACGTGTACCTAAGCCGATACCTTGCCCTAATAAACTTTGCGGCCCATGATGATATGGCTTCGCTAATTGCGCTTGATACTTTTGCGGTAAATTACGCCAAGCACCTTGATTAGGGGTTATTGATAGTTGGCATTGTAAAAATTGCTCTAGGAGTTTTTTTAGTAGTGAATAATCGACTCGTCTGTTAGCAACAATAGGCGTATTCGCCGTTAAATTTTCAAAAGTGATCGGTAAACGATGTTCACATTTAAAGGTTGCCAAACCCGTTAATGATGAATATAAATCATACAACGGATGAGATTTAGCTTGCTGGTTAAAGAGCATGGGATCGAATTGTTTTTTAATTTCGTACAGTAAGCTCACTAATTGATCATGGAAAATATCGAGAAAAGCATTAGGATCATCCCCTTCACATTCTTGAGCTCGACGCAACATTTCAGCATAACATGAAGGAATAGGTCCCTGTTGCCCCGTTAGACCAAACGCATTTACTGCCACTACGGTAGTATTACGATAAGACTGATGCTCGACACTAGCAATGAAATTAGGGGCAAAGGCTTCACTATTAATCGCTTTATACCTAAGTTTTTTTCTCAACTCTGGCATATTGTCTAATAATCTAATTGCTTGAAAGAAATTAAATTCTTCGCCACTTTGCTCGAGTAGTGTTAAGCAATTATTTTGTGACCGCTGATTGGCTGCCATTGATAAGCACTCCCGTGATTAAATTTAACTTCCATACGAACAAACGAATTAATATGACAAAACAAGGCTAAAAATTGTCGTAAAACGCCAGCAAATAAAATAGCACTTCCGCCATCAAATTTTCTCTCATTTAAAGTTAAAGTAAATTTTTTACCCTGATAATATCCCCGCCATGCTGCACTAAGATCTGGCTGCACATCATCTTCAACCTCTAGACTACAAATGCTGTCAATTTGCCTTTGGCTCGCACTATTATTTTTATTGGCATAAAGTCCTAAAAATCGCTTTAAAGTTTCTTTTGCTAACGTAGGATCAGATAAAGACACATAATAAATAGACAAATGTGAAAGCATTTTCCATAAATGTTCTTGATCCAGTTGACTCCCTCGATGACGCGTTGGACACGTTAATAAAGTAACTTGTTTTACTGGCGAACTACCTACTATCGAAAATAGCTGCGAACGAGGAAAAAGCTCGCAGGCGCTGCGATTACAAACATAGGCACTGGCATATAACGTATCACCAAGTGGACTTTCTTTTTGGTAATCACTATTAAAAACTGACAGCCAAGTTTCGGTGCCGGATAATTCTTTACGGTGACTATTTTCTTGCTGCACCATCCAACGGTAACTCGATAAACTTTCATCGCCAGAAGACAAACTAAAATAAGGTGCTAATACCGTATTTTCTCCATTTTTGTTGATTGAAAACATTTGTTTGATTTGTACTATTTCATGACAATCATAATGCTCCCGACTCGGATAAAGTTTATAACGATATTCTTTCTGGTGAACCGGTAATGGCTCGGTAGTTTTTTCATATAAATTAATAACTGGTAGGCAATTTAGCTTAATTGATTGAGCCGTTAATTTAATTGTACTCGGTAAATTTTCATTAAAGAGCATAACGATGCGAAATTTTGATTTACCTGACAACGCATTCAAGCCTGACAATTCAAAAAACATAAATTTTTCAGGAAAACAAAAATAATCTTGTAACAAGGTAAAACCCAGATCCTGATCACCGAAATCAGGAAATAATCGCTCCTGGTCATCAAAACCACACAATTTTAATTGCTTGGCAGAAAGAGTAGCTACGGTATTTTTATGCTCATCTAACAGCACGGCGCCAATAAAATATTTTGCAATAAAATCATATAACTCAAAGCACATTGGTGCTGCTAAATTGATAAAAAAACGTAACGGATATTGATATTGAGTTTCTTTAGCTGCCGCCAACGTTAGCTCTTCAATATCAAGAGAAATCGCAGATTGAGCAGGCGAATTCTTATTAATTTTAATCATGTCAAGAGAAGGCGTTTTTACCGCTTTTACGCTTAATGGCCAAAGCCTTGTTGGATAACACGTAGACATATAGCAAGTGGCTAATTTAGCCTCCACGTCGGCTTGTTCATTAATCGCTAAAGGCTCGAGTTTGGTTTGCCCATTAAGCTGATAACCTTGATTAAATTCAGCGCCGCCACCATCAATTTTACACTCAGCAATCGCCATAGAGGGAATAGAGCTAATGAGTTGCGGATATAATTGTTGTAATAATAGTGAGGGCAGTTTTTTTGCTTCCGATTCGATATTTTGTCTTAATCTACTGGTCATCCATGCAAAAGATTGCAATAGCATCTCAATATGAGGATCTTGAGATTTGCCTTCATTATGTTTATTTAATTTTAATTCATTGGCAATACTTGGATTTTCTTGTGAAAACTCAACCGCGCTACTACGTAACGCCGCCATTTCTGCAGCAAAGTATTCATTAAGCTGCGCTCTTTTTGCTGATATCACAATACCGCTTCCTTACTCTAATTCACTTGATGATTGCCATTGAAATTCAGATCGTATTTGCGCTTCTTCAATGATCCCTTCAACAAATATAACCGCTGGTTGCAGCGGATTACCGGTGGCTTTTAAGATGATTGTCGGCGACTTTAGCCTTGGTTCCCAGTGCAAAATCGCCTGATATATTTCATCTTTTAGTCGCTCAATGTCTGCAAAAGTGTTGCTATAACTAACCACATCAGAAATGCCAAAATTAAGTACTGAGTTATATGACACTCGACTAAAACCTTCAAAATATGATCGTTGACTGACTAACCATTGCAGCTCTTGTGTGATCATTTGGCGTAATAACGTGACTCTATCTTCCACTGAACTTGGTATTTCCCGTTCAGGTTGACAGAGACGGTCAAATAAAAATCGCTGCATTGTAAAAACCTTACCCAAATGGGTTATTTGGGCCCTCTATTTCTGGCAACACTCCAGCTATAGACAAAATTACCATTGATTTTGGCATTACTTTCTTGATGTGAAGTTGTCCATTCTATATCTGTGAAATTCAACGTAATTTGTTCCGTCGCCATATCATTAGGATGAGATTGTGCTTCAACTGAACTTATCATACAGTTCCATAAATTCACCGTCATAATATTACCAATAATGCTGCCTTTATCATCCATATTGGCATTTCGACATAAAAATATTTGTGTCGGGTTTTTAGCCGTACCGTCATCAATAGGTGTTGCTGACAAACAGTGTTTATAAAGAAGTGGCGATGTTTTATCCAAATATTTCACCGCCGTAATATCGTGTAATACTGGTCGACCGGAAGTACGTGCAGAATTACTAACATCTGTTGTCATTTGCTGCTTCATTCCAAAATGCATAGAAACCAGTTCAATACAGCCAGATAAATCTGCGCCATCTTTTACATTCAAGTTTCCATCGATCAAGCTGGCTCCAGCTAATCCTTTTAATCCTGGTTTCAGTAAGACTAAATCCATAATATCCCCCTCGTAAAATTCATTTTTGTTAGTGTATTAATTAAACCGTTAAGATGGTAACTCTGCCACTAAACGAATTGATGTATTAAGCTCTTCTAATTGAAAGTGCGGTCTGAGAAAAATAGTCGCTTTGTATGCCCCAGGTTTCCCCGCAATATCGCTTACTTCAATCATCGCTTCTCGTAATGGATATTTTGCTTTTATATGTTGCGGTGCACTATCATCAAGTAATACCCATTGAGCAATCCACGTATTGAGATAGTCATTAACATTTTGTCGAGTCATAAAACTACCAATTTTTTCTCTCATTAATACCTTGATATAATGAGCAAAACGCGAAGCTGCCATAATATAAGGTAACATTGCTGAAATATTGGCATTAGCGGTAGCCGAATCTGTAAGGTACATTTTAGGGCTATTGGTCGTTTGACCGCCAAAAAATGCTGCTTTGTTAAAACCTTTGCAATGACAAATTGCCATAAAGCCAAGATCATTTAACTCTTTTTCTCGACGATCGGTAATTGATACTTGCGTAGGACAATTAAGTTCAATGTCGCCATCTTCAGTTTCAAAGGTATATGCGGGTAAACCCTCCACGAGTCCTCCTCCTTCTACTCCTCGAATTGCCGCTGTCCAGCCGTACAAAGAAAAGGCATTGGTGATCCGTTGTGCGAGCACATAAGCTGGGTTACCCCATAATATTTTTGACGCATCAACACGTTTTTTAGATTTTTCAACGTTTACCCCATTAACCTTTTTCGTGACTGGCGATTTCTCGCCATTGCTATCGAGAATTGCTTGCCCATCTTCATCCACCAAGTATTCCGTGATAGCGACATCTTCATCAAAATATATCCCTTCTATCGGATTATTTTCATGATGATAAGGCAGTCTTAACATCACCTTAGGTAGCGTTAATGAAACATAACGTGAATCTTCAGATTCGCGAAATGCCTGCCATTGGATCAATTCTGCACTTTCAAATATTTTGCTAAGATCTCGTGGCTTATATAAATTACCAAAATCTTCCATATCAAAAAGTTTTGCCCAAGCAGACGCAATAAAAGGTGCATGGGCAGCAGCAGCGACCCCACTAATTAATTCTAAAAAGCGAATGTCTGTGGCTCCACGACCAAACTCATAATCACCAATAAGAACACTATAGGGCTCTCCACCATAAGTGCCATATTCCTGCTCATATATCAGCTTAAATAAGGCACTTTGATCAAATTCAACCGCTTTATCTAGATCTTTATAAATTTCATCTTTCGTGGCATTTAATAAGCGTAATTTGAGTTTGCTACTTGTCTCTGTATTCATCACGAGGAAGTATAAGCCTTGCCAACTTGCTTCCATTTTTTGAAAATCTGGATGATGAATAATGTAATTTAGTTGCCGACTTATAATGGCATCGCGGCGACTAATGTTGAGCGACAAAGTACCTGCAACATTAAACTTACCTTTAAGTTTAATCAGCACTTGTTCAGCATCATCAAGGGTTTGGTCGGCAGCCGCTAACGTGTCGGCAGCCGTTTTCATCGCTGCGGGATCTGGCGTGTCTTTTTCTTGCTCTTTTTTTAATTTATCTGCGGCCGTAGTTTGTGCCGCTAACGCTTTTTTATTTATTTCAGCTGCCGCATCGATATCCGTCAATAAGGTATGTAATGCACTTTCGCTATCATTACCTTCTGCCATTTGCATGGCGATATATTGAAAGATAATATCGAGGGCATAAGGTTTTTGACTATCAGTTAAAATAATTTTACCGTCACTTAACCACTTATTAATCACTGCTCGAGCAACGACCGCTACTTTTTCATCAGCAGCAGCTTTTAACGGTTTATTGAATAAATCAGTCGTTGCTTTACTACGTAATTTATCATCGTTTAGCGCTCTTGCCGCTTGTAAATTCGCATCCGCAGATGTAGTAAGCAAATTAATGGCATTACGTGTTTCACTATCAGACAATGCCGCGATTAACAAACTATTGAGCGGTTGATTGCCATCTAATTTAGCTAAGAAATCTCTTAACCGGCAACGCTCCCCATAAAGTTTATTTAAATCAGGGACTTTTTTAACCACTTCAATGGGATTAAATTCTTCAATGTTATTAAAATCGACGGATACCATTAACTTCCCTGATTGCTCTGGCAAGGTATTTGGTATTTCAAATGCGACACGCGGTTGTATTGAATCGAGTACTTTATTGAAGTTATCACGATCAATATAAACCATTTTTTTCTCAACTAAGGGGACTTGTGGTTTAGTTGATTTTCCCGAAAGAGGTGCAATAATTCCAACCACAAATGGAATTTCTTTTTTCTCCAACGCTCCGCCCGTTTCAACATCATACGTAATTTGAACTCTGGGTGGTCTTACTCTGCCAAGCTTATCTTGTATGCTTCCCAACATTCGCCTTATCTCCGTTTTAATTTAAATTAGAAAAACAATTTCGTTTAGTGACTGCATCGCGTACATATATTTCTCTGCCATCAAATACTTTTTTATGTAGCACGCCTTGTTGAACCAAATGCTCTAACGCTTTTTGTACTAAAAGAGTCGAATTTTTAAATCGTTGATTGGCAATCCACCAATTAGCTATTCCTTCTACTGTATCGCCAGCATTGGGGTTAACACTAAAGTATTCAGCAATATCTTTCGCTATTGATTCAACTTCAATTGGTTGTGAAGGCATCATCATATGCATCCGTTTTATTTAGTCGTGTGTTCATGCTCGATATATTCAAGCTTCATGCCAAACAATAAGTAATTGTTTTAAAAGAACTTTGTGTGTTTCGAGGTTCTTCAAGATTAGGGTATTTTTACCCCAACATTTAGCGTTAAAAATTAACCCAATACACGACGAATAAACAATAAACGTTTCTCTAGGGTAAATTCGCCCTACAGGGTAAATTTACCCTACATATCTATCCAGTAAATGATGGATTTTTTAAAAAAAATGAATTCATAGAATACCGACCACACCTCACTACCCCTTATAAAATAAGGAATTGAGATTTTATTGAAAACGGAAAATGAAAATATTGAATATGGAATGAGTTTTGCAATTTTATCTTCAGCGCTTTACTTCACAACAGTAGCGCCATGACAAAAGTTAAGTAGTAAAAATAAATCAATAACCACTTAAAAGGAGGGAAACACAGCTAAAACATAATTTAATACACTCACTAATTTAAAATGGAGAAGAACATGCAATTTTTACCTGCAATGGGTCTTGCTTACGGCGCCTATCAAGTTGCTCAAGGTGGTAGGCGAATGTACCAAGGCTTTCAAAACCATGATCAACAACAAGTGGCTGGTGGTATGATGCAGCTATACGGGGGCGCTATGGGTCCTGCCTTTCGAGGTGCCCAAATGGGCGCCAGAGTGGTTCATGCGGGGGCTGTATTTGGTGCTCGCATGGCCATCCCACAAGAAAGAGAGCAACTACGTAACCGCGCTAATGCTGGTATTCAAGGAGTATTAGATATTTTGGGTTAGTTAATATTAATGACATAAAAGGAGTGATATATGTCCGCATTTAGAGTTGCCTCCGGTCTCTTAGCCGCTGGTAACGTTGCGTATGGCGGCTATAAAGCCTATCAAGGTGTACAAAACAATAATCCTCAACAATTTGCTGGTGGTGCAGTACAAGCATTAGGCGCTACAGTTGGTGGTATTATTGGACCACTAGCTGGTGGCCCTATGGCTGCTAGTTTAATTCACAGTGCAGGTATGACTGGTGTTCGTGCGGCAATACCCCATGAACGTGAACAAGCCCGTCAACTAGTTAATCAGGTGATGGATCGTTTTAAATAAAAAGGCAACCTCACTTATTATATACTGATAAGTGAGGACCTATTTGAAACAAATTTAACCGAGTTAGCTGCAATTTTACTGAATGGATGTAGATATACGATTTACACTCACAAACATTAACTTATTGCGCTCAATATAATGGTAGTTTTGTGTACTAATTTTTTGAATAACCTTGTTTATTCAGTATTGAGCTTAGTTAATATAATGTTGACGTTCTAAACCATGTTTTTTCATCAGTCGACAAAATGATCGTCGTTCTTTTTCGGCTATCATTGCCGCACGCGAAATATTTCCTTTTGTTTTTAATAAAGTAATATTCAAATACTCTTTTTCAAATTTGCTTATTACGCCCTGTTTTTCTTCATTAAAACTTCGAGTAAACTGGCAACGCACAAGTTTTGATAAGTGTTTATCTTCTTTGAGTAATAATGTCTCATTATCAATTGTTTCTTCTTTAGATAAAAAGTAGGCTCGTTTGACAAAGTTTTCTAGCTCTCTAATATTTCCAGGCCATTGATATTCTTGCATCATATTGATTAAATTAGCATTAAAATATTTTGCCTGATTATTATTACTAAGCGCCAATTGTGCTAAAAAGAATTGTGCTAACAATTGAATATCTTCATCTCTTTGGTTTAATGGGGGGAGTACTACAGTTAATACATCTAAACGATAAAATAAATCTTCTCTAAATTCGCCTTCTGTAATTAACGCACTTAAGCTTTTATTACTTGCCGCAATAACTCTGACATCGACTTTTTCAATATTATTACTACCAATGGGGCGAATTTCACTATCTTGCAAATAACGCAGTAAAGAAACTTGCGCTTTTTTTGAAAGGCTATCGATTTCATCAAGAAAAATAGTCCCGTGATTAGCTATTTTTAACAACCCTTCTTTGGCTTTATTAGCACCAGTAAATGCACCTTTTTCATAACCAAATAATTCACTGAGTACTAAATCATCATTAAATGCACCACAGTTAATTGGTATAAAGGGTTCTTTTCGTCGTGAACTTAAATAATGAATTGCACGAGCCGTTAATTCTTTACCCGTACCAGTTTCCCCTTTAATAAAAACAGTAACATTGGCCTTTGATACTTGCTTAATGGTATTTATTGTTTCAATGTAAGCTGGCGAACGACCTAAAAAATTTGATTTTAAAAAAAAATCATCATTAATGCTCTGACTTTGGAATAAATTTCGTTGTAATATTCTCTGCTCTTCTTTAAGTAAAACATCCATTAATTTGGTTAACGGCAATGACAAGTGCATAACAGTATTAGGTAAGCTTAACTCATTAGTAGATTCAATATTTTCAAAACAATAAATAAATGCCTCATTGTTTGCATGAAATGTACGGATCGAAGATCGTATAAACTGTTGGTAATCTTTGAACAATAACAGCCATATTACTGGCACACTACCATGGTAATGTCCTGATTCTAATTGCCGCGAAAATGAGAGATTAACACCATGGCTGACTAACTTTTCACATAAAGGGTGTTGTTGATTAGATTGTGTATAATCAATCCAATTATATTGGGTATCGTTGAATATCATGATGACTCTTACTAACGTATTATCCATTAAGCATTTGATCCCCTTTTTACTCGGCCAATCAAATGAACGTTAGAGAAATGTGCATTTAAATTCCATTTCTCACATTTTTTATATTTATATATGCAAGGAATAATAGCTTAGCCAATGCATATAACTATTAAAAGGTAGTCGGTTTATCATAAATTGCAATTTATTTCTGAGCCACGCAGCTAAACATAAATTACTGAGCCTTGCACATCCGTTATGACATTTCAGTACGTTTTAACACACATACCATTTTAACTTTCTGTTTTCTTCTCTTCTAAGAATTGAGTTTTTTCAAAAAATACTATTTTATCGTCAACATTTTTTACAATTTTGATTTGTTTGTTTTTTACCAACAAATAAACTGTATATTTTTTATACACATAAAAGCTATGGTATGAGCTATGCATTGACAGAAGCAGACATACTAGGAGAGATATTATGAAATTTATTCGTTTTTGTTCCAATGTTGTTATAACCGTTGTTGTTTTTTTAAGTGCATCTTTTACTGCTTCGGCGGTTCCACAAATTGATACTGTTCCTGTCCCTGAACCGGGGATGCTTCCACTTTTTGCCATTGGTGCAGCCATCGCGTTCATCATAAAAAAACGCAGAAAGTAAACTTACGTATACTGTTTTACACCTCTACCAAGCACAAATTTTATAGCTTTTATATAGTGTAAATAATTATCAGGGAATAATTTTCCCTGATAATTATATATATAATTAAAAAAACATTTCTCGTTTCTCGTAAAACTAAAAACTCATCTACACTTATCTATCAATTATTAAATAATTATTTTTACGAGTAAAAACATGTCTACACCTATCATTGCGGATATAAATCCTATAAGAATTAATTTAGAAAAAGATAAAAAATATTTTTTTTGTGCCTGTGGAAAATCACAACAACAACCTTTTTGCGACGGTTCTCATGCCGGCTCAGAATTCACCCCGCAAAAATTTACGGCTAAAAATACTGGTAATGCTTACCTTTGCCAATGCAAACATTCAGCGAATAAACCTTATTGTGATGGCAGCCATAAGAATTTTTCAGAAAAGGATATTGGAAAAGCAATAGCGATAAAAAATATAGCTCATTCAGCAATGCCAATCGCTAAAGCCACTAAAGAAGAACCTACCGTTGCTTATATTCATCAACTTGCCAATGAAGGTTTATCGTCGCATCATGGCGATATGGTTGCAATGGGCGTACCCCGTTATTTTTTACCCAGTTGGGATGATATACAAGTACTAACAGCTCAACTTGCAACTAGGCCATTACTTGATAACGATAACGTTTGTACTGAAGTGATTATTGGCGGTAATGCAAAAAAACCATTAAAACTAGCGATCCCTTTGTTTGTAAGCGATATGAGTTTTGGTGCACTTTCTCAAGAAGCTAAAATTGCCTTAGCCAAAGGTGCTGAGCTGGTTGGCACGGGAATATGTTCTGGTGAAGGGGGTATGTTACCTGAAGAACAAAACGAAAATAGCCATTATTTTTACGAATTAGCTTCTGCACAATTTGGTTTTTCCTTAGAAAAATTAAAAAATGTACAAGCATTTCATTTTAAAGGCGGCCAAGCAGCAAAAACTGGCACTGGAGGGCACTTACCCGCAAATAAAGTGACGAACAAAATTGCTGAAGTGCGAGGGTTAAACACAGGTGAAGATGCTATTTCACCCGCAACATTTATCGATTTAAAAACGGTTGACGATTTTAAAAAAATTGCAGAACAAGTAAGAGCGGTAAGTGGTGGTATACCCATAGGCTTTAAACTGTCAGCCAATCATATTGAAGCCGATATTGATTTTGCTTTAGCCGTTGGTGTTGATTACATTATTTTAGATGGTCGAGGTGGTGGTACAGGAGCAGCTCCCCAAATTTTTCGTGATCATATTTCAGTTCCCACTATTGCGGCATTAGCGCGCGCAAGACGACATCTAAATAAATTAAACAAACAAGATATAAGCTTAATTATCACAGGTGGATTAAGAACCGCTCCCGATTTTATAAAAGCACTCGCCTTAGGTGCTGATGCTATCGCCGTTTCTAATTCAGCTTTACAAGCTATTGGCTGTGTAGGTGCACGAATGTGTAATACAAACTTGTGCCCTGCAGGAATAGCCACTCAAGACGCAGAGTTACGTAAGAAACTAAATATTGATTTAAGCGCAGAAAAACTGGCTCGATTTTTCAGTGCTACATCACAATTGATGCAAGTAATGGCAAGGGCTTGCGGGCATGACTCTTTGTCGAAGTTTGAATTAAACGACATTACCACGTGGAAAAAAGAAATTGCCGATATTGCGGGTATCCAATTCGCAGGCATATCACCATAATTAGAATAAACGGCAAATTTTTTTTTCACTCTGGTCAATGAGTTTTGGCACTATCGCTTTATTAAGTAAAGATTCAGTACTTTGTGATAGTCGTAGAAGCTTAGAAATAAAGTGATAATATTTTAGGGTCTGTTGATCTTTCATTTTAGTCTCTGCTATAGGCTATTTTTTAAGATAACAAGACAAAAATTGTGCAATGTAGTCATTCTACTTTAACCATTTTTAACGATGTTAGGTTGAAAAATAGTCATAGCCCCTTGGGTTGCCTTGAAAAAGTGTCACTCTTTGTTGCTTAATGTGCATTTGGAACAACCAAACATTACATTAAGCGCCTCGATTGCCATCTTTTTCAAATGCAACAGAGCTATAAACTGAAAGATCAACAGACCCTAATCATAACAATATATTACTTGATGGTTTAAGCTGACCCCTACTGAATACTGATTTTGGTTATCGGTTAAGCGCCCGAAAATATTGTCGCCATTATTTACAGAAGAAATGGGCTTAATTCTGGTGATATTGTCATTAACAACAAAGCACTAATAATTAACAATGTATTGGCGTCACCAAAAAATATAAAACATTAAAGATGAATGCTTGAATATCTGTAAGCGTGTAATTAGCCCCTCAAGAACTCCACCATAAACACTAGAGTTTAATTACAAGCACTTATACAATACAGCCAAACAATAAATAAAGGTTGAACTAGTGGTGCCTGAGAAAATAATTAAATTTGAATTTGAAAAACACAATAAAAACAGTATTCGATATAAAGAAGTGCCTGAAAATGGTATGCCGCCTGTTTTAGGGTCTATCTATGTACAAAAATGGTTTGCAGGCGATAGTAAAAATATTGAAATAACGATTAAAACATCAGACTAAAACGAAAACAAAATGAATCAAGCTGAAAGTGGTACCTATTCAATTGCTCAATTAGGCCATGCGGTATTAAGACAACGAGCGGTTGAGATAGACAATATACTTAACGATAAATGCCAGCAATTAATTAAACAAATGATGTTAGCGGTATCAGAAGCAGGTGGTGTCGGTATTGCAGCACCACAAATTCACCATAGCGCCCGCATTTTTATTATGTGTTCTAAACCTAATTATCGATATCCAGACGCCCCCTTAATGGCGCCAACTGCGATAATTAATCCTGAAATACTGGATTATTCAAATGAGAAAATAAAAGGCTGGGAAGGTTGTTTAAGTGTACCTAGTATGCGCGGTTTAGTGCCAAGGCATAGTCAGATCTCGGTACGTTATTTTGACCAACAAGGCAATGAACAACAAAAAGAATTAACGGGATTTATTGCTCGTATTTTCCAACATGAACTAGACCATTTGAACGGGTTAACCTTTATTGACCGATTAGAATCGACGAAAGATTTGATCAGCGAAGTAGAATGGTATCAGCAGTTCGCTTAAATCAACCAGTGTATATTTTAAGTGAATTATAAAAATAAAACTTAATATTTACAATTACATACAAAAATTTTTAAGAATAACAGAGATCATGCATTCAAAACTACAATTAACTAAAGAAGACATTAGAAAAAATAAGCCAACGCGAGATGAATATTTAACTACACCAAAAATTCCGCTGGTACTGGTATTAGATAATGTCACCAACAGTTACAATATTGGCGCTTTTATTCGTTTGGCTGATGCTTTTGCTATTGAAAAAATAATTGTCTGTGGAGAGCTAACTATTTCAGATAAAAAGTTGAGAAAAGCGTCAAGGAATGAAGCAAAATGGGTTTGTATTGAATATAGTAATAACACCACATCAAGCTTACAAACTTTAATCGATAACGGCTATACGGTTTTTGGCGTTGAGCTATGCCATCAATCTGTTGATTATAAAGAGATTACTTATCCATCTCGTTGTGCATTAGTATTAGGCAATGAGCGCAAAGGCGTGAGTGAAGCAGCATTAAAATTAAGTAATCAACTAATACACATTTCCATGTTTGGCATGGGAAATTCTTTGAATGTTTCAACCGCTGGCGCTATTGTCTTAGCTGAATGCGCAGATCAGATGCGTAAAAACTATTAAATTTAATTAGCATTTATAAGATCATGAGAGGTTTTAAATTAAAACAATCACAAGATTTAGTTTTCCAAGATACTGAAACAAGTTCAGCATGAAACGGATATAACACCCTAATCAAAATGTCTGAATTCCCTGTTATTACCATTAATCCCTATAACGTATTTAATCGCTGTGAGGTGTTGCATGTCCCTCATCCTGACGTAGGCCAGGTTCTAGCTTAGATACTGAAATAAAGTCAGCATAAAAATTATTCAGCATCTAAAATATAGTCACCCAAACATTAATTTATGCGCGTCCCATAAATTTTTGTTCGGCCGTATTAACTTTCACTTTTTCACCCGTTGAAATATGCTCAGGTACTTGAATTACTAATCCAGTAGAAAGTGTAGCAGGCTTGGTGCGAGCACTAGCTGATGCACCTTTAATAGAAGGATCAGTTTCAGTGATCACTAAATCGACGGTAGCAGGTAAAGCAAGACTTACCGGCAAATCATCAACCATAATAATGAGTAAACCTTCTGTTTCTTCATTAATAAATAATATTTCTTCACTAATGCTTTCTTTGTTTAAGTTATATGGTGTGTAATCAGCATTATCCATAAACACATATTCGTCACCATCAATATAAGAAAACATCACGGGATTGCGAGATAATTCAGCGAGTTTTAATATTTCATCCGCTTTAAACGTTTCGTCCACTTTCCCCCCCGTAACGACATCATACATACGCATACGATATAAACTACCGCCAGCGCGGCCTTGTGGTACAGAGCGTTGAATATCACGAATAATGTAGGTTCCGCCATTATATTCAATCGCGGCATTTTTTTTAATTTCACTCGCCTTTGGCATGAAAAAACTCCTTAAAATAAATAGTGGCTGAAAAATACCACGAACTCAACTTTATGCAAGTTTTCTATCGATAAATTAGCCCTGTTAAGGTAACGACCCAATTGGCAGACTTCAGTTTTTAAATACTAATAAATACGCATCAATAAGGTTGATATAAAATACAATATCACATACTCAATTACTTGATATATGACTTAATTACCTTCACTAATTGTTCGCCATTAGGGCGTTTTTTATAGTCTGTTGAACGATAAAACCATAACAAATTTCCGCCTTTATCAACTAGGTATACCGCTGGATGCGGTAAATTATTTGGACGAGCCACACCATATTCACGAATAACATTTGCTTGAGGATCAGATAAAAAGATAAAGTTTTGACCAAATCGTCGCTGAGTATTTTGTATCGCCACTTTTTTATCTGGCGTAATAGCAACAACTTGCACACCTAGTTCTTCAATTTGCGGCAATACTGCAGCAATAGTACCTAATTGATCGATACAATATGGACACCAATCGCCACGATAAAACAAAATAACTACAGCTTGATTTTGATATAAATTATCCAGTTTTACTGGTTGACCTTCGGCATCAGGGAGTGTAAAAGAAGGAACTAATTTTCCTAACGATAAGCTCTTATAACTTTCGCCAAGATCACTGTAATTACCCTGCTCCAATTTTTTTTGATCTACAGGTGCTATCGCTTTATGGGTAGCACAACCACTCAACACAGTTAAAATAAATAATGTAGATATATATTTTATATAACCAACAGGACTTTTAGTCTTGAAAGAAAGAGGAAAAGATAGATTAATTACCGGCATAAGTGTCCTTTATTTTTGTCATTTAATTTTGTTGTTATTTTTTTAAATTATTTTTGAGTGTCGACCAATACTTTAGACCTTATTCTTTGATTTTAACTTTCATTTTTTATTATAGTGGAAAGGCTTTGTTGCTCATCATGTTAGGTTTTAATAGCACTATTCATTTATTCCTCATAAATAATCGTATGTGCTCTATGAAATATAACCCATTTATTGTTAACTTTTATTACAATACTGCACCTACGTAACAAAAGGGTAATGTTAACGTTTTAAACTAACAACATTAATTGCAAGCCAAGTTTTACTTGACTCAATTCATATTATTCACCATTAAAGGAACTTATTATTATGACCATAAAAATGGTTATTATTAGTCTATTAGGTTTAATTCTGCCTACATCGGTGCTAGCTAATGAAGGGCCTTCTCCAAAAGGTATCGAAGCAATAGATCACGTTTTTGTTATTATGATGGAAAACCATGGCTATAGCCAAATCATCAAAAATCCTAATGCGCCATATATCAATAAATTAGCCGAGACTCAACAATTAGCAACCAATTATTTTGGTATTGGTCACCCAAGCCTAACAAACTACTTGGAATTAGTGGGAGGTTCGAATTTTGGTATACAAAGTGATGATAACCCCGATTGGCATAACAATAATTGTCAACCAAATTTAATTACTGGTATCGCGCATACTGAAAACCCATCTAATGCCGTTATTTGTCCGATTGGAGGCATGGGTAAAGACGCAGCAACACCTGCGATTGATACAACTAATGAAACACATTTTACGACTGGCTTGAATAATATTGACGGTATTAAAGCAATTCCTAAGCGATCCAATATTTCTGGAATAACAATTGTTGATCAATTGATCAGTGCGAATAAAAGCTGGAAAAGTTATCAACAAAATTTACCATTACAGGGCGCTGATCGAATTAATTACAGCGATGGTGTGTTTACCAACAACACCGATTTTAAAAAGATCATTCCCAAGCAAAAACCATCATTATCAGCAAAGGATATCGTTAGTTTATATGCAGTAAAACACAACCCTTTCGCTTATTTCAAAAATATTCAAGCGGGTAATAATCCAAAATTAAGTTTAAAAAATTCGGTTGCTTTTGATGGTGTAAATGGACTTTATGCAGATCTCGCTACTGGCAAAGTACCGAATTTCGCATTCATAGCGCCTAACCAATGTAATGATCAACATGGGCGCAGTAATGGTGGACAATTTTGCTTATATGATCCTAAAAATGATGGTACTCAACAAGGGTTAAATCCCGCTCTATTAAAACGCGCTGATAATATGGTACAACGTTTAGTCATGGCAATTAAACATTCACCAACATGGAATAATACCGCTAAAAAAAGTGCTATTGTCATTGTATGGGATGAAAATGATTATAGTGTGGCACCAAATATAAATCACGTACCTGCTATTGTAATAACCAACAAAGACTCTACAAATGGAAAAGTTAGTAATCGCTACTATAACCATTTTTCATTACTTAAAACTATGGAGTCTGCACTTGGTTTACCTTGTTTGAATCATGCCTGTGATGCAGATGTACAAGTAATGGAGGATTTATTTAATTAACCATATTTATACCAATTTTATTAATTAAGAGATCTACTTTATACGCAGGAAAAACTATCAAAAACAAGGCATTTATTTTAATAACTAGTTGTTCAGGATGCATATACTCAGGAGAATATGCATCCTGCATTGTCTAATAAATCACATCCATGTGACGTATGCATTGTCTAATAAGCTGCATCTATGCAGCGTTAATTATAAAATAAATAACGCAGTTGTTAATCACTTTAACAAGCAGAAATGATCACTTAGTTTGTAAGATTGGTATTATAGGCAAACCAGCTAAATAGGATGGATCCGGCTGGTTTGGCAAATAATATTAGTAAAATAGCTTATTCTTCATCATAAAGTTCAACTAACTTGCCTAGTTGATGTGAATATATGTTAGAAGCCAAATTCACTCATAATTTTCTTTGATATTTTTCTTTGGCGAAAACACTAGACGACTGGTCTACTTTTGTGTATTATAGCCCCATGAAAACAGAGCAAAACCCAACAAAACAACACATAATTGAGACTGGCTATCAATTGATATCAGCGAAAGGCTTTACTAGCGTTGGTTTAGCTGAAATATTAAAAACCGCTGCAGTACCAAAAGGTTCTTTTTACCATTACTTTAAATCTAAAGAACAGTTTGGTGAAGCCATCATTGAAGATTATTTTAACCAGTACCTGGTACAACTGGATCAACTTTTTACGCCTAACGCAAGGCAAACCGCGCTTGAACAGTTAATGAGTTATTGGCAATTATGGCTTAGTTGTAAAGACAACAGTTGTGATCAAAATAAATGTTTGGTCGTAAAATTAAGTGCCGAAGTTGCCGATTTATCTGAAACTATGCGCATCGCCTTACTTAATGGCTCGGCGCAAATTATTCAACGTATCGCAAAATGTATTAACGCAGGTATTACAGACAAGTCTATTTGTCAGCAAAATAGTGAAAAAAGTGCCACTATGCTTTATAGCATGTGGTTAGGTGCCAGTTTGTTAAGCAAATTACATCGCGATGAAACTATTTTAGAACAAACCTTGCTGCAAAGTGAATGTATGTTAACTACCGCTAAAATCATGTAGTACGAAAAATATACGGTTAACAAAACATCCCGACCTTATCACTTTACGCTAAAAGGTAAGATAAATACCTGTTTAATAAGTGTGATAAAAGTTGGGATATTTTTAAAGCCAAACCCTAGTCGACTGGTCTATTAACGCATCAACAATGCCAAACAATTAAATAAAATCAGGAATAAATATGACACAAATTACTACAGTAAACCGCCAAATTGTTTTGGCTTCACGACCTAGTGGCGCACCAACACCCGCTAACTTCGCATTAAAAAAAGTTGAACGTCCCAGCCCTAAACAAGGTGAAATATTACTGCGTACTGTTTATATGTCACTTGATCCTTATATGCGCGGACGTATGAACGATGCTAAATCGTATGCTGAACCTGTTGCGATAAATGAAGTAATGGTAGCCGGATCTGTTTGTATTGTTGAAGAATCCAATAACGATAATTACCAAGTAGGTGATTGGGTAGTGGCGTTTGGTGGTTGGCAAGACTTTGTTATTTCAGACGGCGTTGATTTATTAAAATTAAGTGATCAATTACCAAGCAAGTCTTACGCATTAGGTGTTTTTGGTATGCCTGGCTTAACCGCTTATATGGGCTTACTTGACATCGGCCAACCTCAAGCAGGTGAAACCTTAGTTGTTGCAGCAGCAAGTGGTGCCGTAGGTAGCTTAGTAGGCCAAATTGGTAAAATTAAAGGCTGTAAAGTCATTGGTATTGCCGGTGGCTCAGAAAAATGTCAATACGTAGTTGATGAATTAGGTTTTGACGCTTGTATTGACCACAAAGCACCAGATTTTGCTGAGCAATTAGCAAAAGTATGCGACAACGGTATCGACGTATATTTTGAAAATGTTGGTGGCGCAGTATTTGATGCTGTAATGCCATTACTTAACAGCTGCGCTCGCATACCACTATGTGGCTTAATTTCACAATACAACGCGACTGAATTACCAGTTGGCCCTGATAGATTATCGCTATTAATGGGCACACTGTTAATTAAACGTATAAAAATGCAAGGCTTTATTGTATTTGATGATTATGGCCATCGTTATAACGAATTCATTGCGCAAATGAGTGAATGGGTAACGAATGGACAAATTAAATATAAGGAACATCGCATTAACGGTTTAGAAAATGCACCTGAAGCTTTTATCGGTTTATTAAAAGGTGAAAATTTCGGTAAATTAGTCGTGTGTGTTGGTAACGAAAATAGCTAAATAACCTTTAAAAAATTTAAAGTGCAATACAGCACTGCAACATAAACTATTCAAACAAAGCATAGGAAATAAAAAATGAACGTATTATTAGTATTAACATCACACGATCAACTTGGCGACACTGGTATGAAAACAGGTTTTTGGTTAGAAGAATTTGCCGCACCTTATTATGTTTTTAAAGACCAAGGTGCTCAAATAACATTAGCGTCACCAAAAGGTGGTTTACCACCACTTGATCCTAAAAGTGACGAAGCCGATTTTCAAACTGATGCTACTCGTCGTTTCGCTGATGATAGCGAAGCACAACAATTATTAGCAAATACTGTAAAATTAGAGACTATTAACAGCGACGATTACGACGCGGTATTTTACCCCGGTGGTCATGGACCATTATGGGATTTAAGTGAAAATGCTCATTCAAAAGCATTAATTGAAAGCCAATTCAATGCGGGTAAACCGGTTGGTTTGGTATGTCATGCCTTAGCTGCTTTACGCCATACGAATAACAATAATGGCGACGCCTTAGTAAAAGGCAAGCGCGTAACTGGCTTTAGTAATAGTGAAGAAGACGCTGTGCAACTAACCAATATTGTACCGTTTTTAGTTGAAGATAATTTAATTGCTAATGGCGGCTTATACAACAAAGGTGAGGACTGGACGAGTTATATTGAAGTTGATGGTAATTTGATCACAGGTCAAAACCCAGCTTCATCTGAAGCAGTTGCTAGCGCGATGTTAATGCAATTAAAGGCTTAGCCTTCATAAATAATTGCCAAGCCATTTTAATACAACAATGTGCTTGGCAATTTTTGCCCCTTATAATTACTACGGAATAACGATGATCAAACTTCACCATTTAAATAAATCACGTTCTAAACGCATTATTTGGTTACTCGAAGAATTAGGCGTTGATTATGAAATTGTTGCCTATCAACGCGATGCAACCACATTTTTAGCACCACCCGAGCTAAAAAACATTCATAGTTTAGGTAAATCTCCTGTCATTGATGACAATGGCTTAATCATTACCGAATCTGGCGCAATCACAGAATATTTAATCGAAAAATACAGCCAAAAATTTAACGATACCGTTTTGGCACCAGCAAAAGAAAGTAACGACTATATTCAATACTTACAATGGTTACACTTTGCTGAAAGCTCTGCTATTTTGCCCTTATTATTAAAAATGTTTATTAGTAAAGATGGCTGCGAAACCAATTTTATTGGCGATTATGCCGATAATGAAATTAATAAGGTGATCAGCTATTTTGATCAATCGCTTACTAACAAACATTATTTAGTCGGCGAAAAATTAAGCGGCGCAGACATTATGATGTCGTTTATTGTTGAAATTGTTAATAATAATGGTCAATTAGCTCAATTTAAAAATATTGAACGTTATGCGGCTCAACTTGCTACTCATCCTGCATTTATTAAAGCCCAACAACTTGAAGAAAAATATAACTAATATTATGACGGTGATGCTCAATTGAACAGCACCGTAATTTAATAAATTGACTTTAATGCTTATTTCTTTGTTGATGTGTTTTAGCTGAAGAGTTCTTTGCATGTGAACTCTCCACCCTAGCACTATTGATACGCTTACGATTATCATGATTACGAACATATTTAACGACTGACTTTTCTTTGTATACAGAATGGCTATTAGTCGGTTCTCGTTGAGGTTTTCGCGGTTCATTAGCCTTTATTTGTTGTTGCCCTCTTTGCTGATTTTTAATCGCCATTGTTGATAACGTTTTAACGTTGCGTTGATCGTTACTTGTTGTGTTTTTTCGAATATTGTTTTTCTCAAAATCATGACGATTATCCTTCATCTGTTTTATTAATCTTTGTTGCGGTGTTGTATGCTTTAACGAAGTATTATTTACATGATGATCTTTTTGAACACCGCCATTACGTGTCCTTTTAGTTTGCAATGTATGGGATACGTTGGCTCTATTGCCCATATTTTTACTTTGTGAAAAACTTACGCGATTACTATGATAACGTTGTTTAACCACGTTACTACGATACGCAACACCTCTACGATGGCTTGGATTATGCCGCCAAGGCTGAGTTTTATGATGATTTATTTGATAACCATAACTATAACTTCTACGATTATGTGGCGCATAATGATTAACCACAACGACGCGATGATCATGCCAATGAAAAGCATTAAAAAAGTAATTAAATGAGATAGCCACACCAACATCCCAATAAAATGGACTATTGTACGAACGATAATAATGATGACGATTGTGCGAAATAGTCCAATAAATAGGTGGGTAATTATGCCAATACCAATCGCCATAAACATAACGACTATCATAATAAGGTACGTATACTATTTCTGGCTCAACCGATTTTATAATAATTGTTTTTTCTTCACGGCTAATGTCCATATTATCCATTTGATCTAAACTACCTGCGTTATCGGCTTTTTGTCGTAACAGTTGAATACTAGCAAGTACTTGTTGCTCGTTTTGTAAAAAAGCATCACCTATTTTTTGTGTCCAATCTACATCATCATTTAAACGCTTAATTACCCGAGGAAATGGCATTAAGGCTTTAACACTAGCATCCCAATTTTTATTTTCAACACCCTCAGCAATATCATCAGCATCGCTATTTGGGTGATTATCTAACCACCGTTGTGCTTTTATAATTTCCAAAGGATAAGTTGAAGCAATTAAAATATGGGTTAATAAACTATCGGGGTATAACGCGATGGGCGCTAGCATTTGCTCAAGTTCTGCTTGACTAAAATCAGCAGATTGATCATCGTTAGCAAAACTGAAAGAACTGATAAAAATTACGTTAGCTGTAAAAAGTATGGTTAAACATTTTTTGAAGATATTCATGGTTATCTACTCTACTTTGTTTGAATATCAACATAATAAAATAACCAAACTGAACATTAGCTGAACACCAAATGTAAAATCATATAACGATAATAGCCTTACTATAGGTACAGCTTTAAACCCTTATCATTATTATACCTAAGCTACTTTAAGGTGCTAGTTTCAGGTGGTTTGGGTATATATGCTTAATAAACTCTCGAAATAAAATTTCATTATAAAAGGTCTAGTTCGGCAGACTATAAAAAACTAAAAGAAAAAAATGAAATATACATACCTACTTATACTTCTCGCTTGTTCATTGAACGTTTACGCCCAACCTTCTGAATATACTCTTGAATCCAATAAAAAATTGGTCGTCGAGTTTTATCAACAAGTACTATTACAAGGAAATATATCCGTTATTGATAACTATATTGGTGACGTTTATATACAACACAATCCTAATTTACCTAATGGCAAAGAGGCATTGCGTAATCTCATAAAAAGCTTTCCCGTCAAAAAACCAGGCGACCGACCTAATGGAGAAATTGTAAGGGTTATTGCAGAGAACAATCTAGTTGTATTGCATGTAAAGCACTATAGCTGGCCTCAACCTTTAGGTGGTGCCATCGTTGATATCTTTCGTGTGGAGAATAATAAAATAGTAGAACATTGGGACATTATTCAAGCGATCCCTGATAAACCTAAAAATAACAATACAATGTTTTAAACTCAGTAATAAAAAAGACAATAAAATTGATAACAAATTTTTGTATTGAAACAAATGGGATCAGCAAAGCGAGTTCCAAGAGCCGAAATCAAAAATTTAAAAGAGATGCCACGTGAAGATCATTTTAATTTTTCTAGCGACATTTCTTTTATGTTCAACTGTGCTTTCAATGCTTTAAGCTCTTGTGGATATTGGCTCATTAACTGATTAATCAACATCAAAATTTTTGGGTGTTTTTGTGTGCTTAAATGAAAAGGGGTTGGCCAAGGTGGTAATTGTGTTGCTAAAACCAATGGTGAAAGTTTATTTTTTGCGGTTAAATAACGAGCAACATTATACTCTACGTCAGCGCCATCAGCACGATTATAATTGACCATTTTCAATGAAGCTAAGGCATTAAAAGTTTCTTGAAATCTAATTTTATGTTTGGGTGCTAAAGATAACCATTGTGTTGGTGTAAAACCTCGCGTAATGGCTAACACTTTAAAATGTTCTAAAGGCATCTTTTTTTCTGCTGGACGAACCATCATCCCTGTCATCGCGGTAATAATTGGATCACTATAAAAGCGATTATCGACATTGTTCTCATGCCAAGTAGGATTATCTGGATAAATAAAATCAAGCGGATATTGACTATTTTCAACATAGTTAAGGCGTTTTATTGGTAAAACTTTGACGGTGAATTTGCATGATGTTTTTCGTTCCAACCAAGTTAGAAATAACGAAAAATAACTTGGCGCACCCGCTTCAATAAAATTGTAATGAGGACTCTAATCGATTGATTGTACACCAATAACATAGCTTTTATTTTGCTCACAAGCGAACACAGTGAATGATAATGTATTCAAAAATACGATAAAAACCAATGTTAACAACACAAAAGATGATTTACCCAACATATACACTCAAAGATTAAAAGTTATGCAGCAAAAGTAACACTAAACAAAGCACCGCCAAGTACAACTGATTTGGAAATAGTTAATTGTCCTTGGTAAGTATCTACTAAATCTCGAACAATTGCCAAACCAATACCATGCCCTTTCTGATAAGTATCTGAGCGCACACCTCGTTGAAGTATAATATTACGTTGTGTTTTCTCTACACCTTTACCATCATCTTCTACGCGTATTTCAAGGGTATTATGAGTATTTATTATTGATAAAGAAATGCTAGACTGCGCAGCCTTACAAGCGTTATCGAGTAAATTCCCTAAAATTTCCATTAAATCTGCTTCATCACCTTTAAAAAAACTGTTTTTATCAACGTTACACGTAATAGTTAACTGTTTTTGCTGATGAATTTTATTAAGTGTATTAATGAGCTTGTCAGCAATCGGTTTAATTTTAATCCCTAAATGCCACGCAGATTTACCTGCACTTTGTGCCCGTTTTAACTGATGTTCAATCATCTGGTTAATTAGGTTTAATTGTTCATGTGTATTTGCAGACACATCAGACTGTGATTGTATAACTGCTAAAGGCGTTTTTAAGCTGTGTGCCAAATCAGACAAGGCATTGCGGTATCGCTGCCGTTGATTTTGCTCGGTTGTTAATAATAAATTGACTTGTTTAGTCACTGAATTCAATTCTTTGGGATAGTGTTGCTTTAACTGCGCTAGCTTACCTTGTTCAACTTCCGATAATTCTCGTTTTAATGTATTCAATGGTTTCAATGTCCACGTTAGCCAAACGATTTGCACAATCACTAATAACAGCATTAAAACGAACAGCCATGTCCATAATTGTTGTTTAAATTGGTTAATCACGTTTAAAAATTTCGTTCGATCTTTGATTAAATGCAAAGTCATTGCAAAGGCATCTTTATCCGAGCCGAAACTCACACTAAAACTATAAATTAAATGAGGCTTTCCTGATAAAATTATTTCACTAAAACTAAAATCCCCCAACGCTGGAGAAGGTAAATTTTGCGGATCGTTTAACCCCAACAGCGATTTAGAACGCCATATTATTTGTTGATTTGTTGAATTTGTAACTAATGCATACAATCCCGTTTGACTTACATTAAATTGGTTGTCTAAAAGTTGTTCTGGCATAGAAAGTTGCTGATTTTCGACTTCAGCTACCGCTAAAATAGCATAGCTATAGGCACTTAATTCATTTTTAATGGCGTTACGAATTTGTATTTCAAAAGCATTATTTAAGGTAATACCAATCATAGGTAAAACAATAATAATCATCAGTAAAGCACTCAATATAAGCCGTGCTTTTAATGAATTTTTTTGCCAAGAGAAAAGCGATAATAATATTTTTATTTTCATTTTATTTAGTGTTGGGTAAAGATTTGAGTTTGTAACCTTGACCACGTAAAGTTTCAATAAATTGATATTCCCCCGTAGGATCAAGTTTTTTACGTAAACGTCGAATAAACACCTCGATAACATTAGAATCTAAGTCGAAATCTTGATCGTAAATATGTTCAGTTAACACCGTTTTAGACTGCACTTCGCCTACATGCATCATTAAATACTCTAAAATTTTGTATTCATAACTACTTAAATTTACTTGTTGGTTATTCACAGCCACTTCCATACTTTTGGTATTGATAGATAAAACTCCATTTTCAATAACAGGACTAGCTTTACCAACAGAACGCCGAATTAGCGCATTTAAACGAGCGAGTAATTCTTCAACCTGAAAGGGTTTGGTTACATAATCATCGGCTCCTGCATCGAGCCCTTCAACTTTATCTTGCCAACGATCACGTGCAGTTAAGATTAAAATAGGAAAACGTTTGCCTTGAGCTCTTAGTTGTCTAATTAAACTAATACCATCAATAACAGGCAAGCCAACATCAATTATAGCCGCGTCATAATCTGTTTCACAGCCTTGAAATAAGCCTTCTTCACCATCACAGGCCACATCAACACTGTAATTATTATTCAGTAAATGTTGATTAAGGTTAGCTTGTAAAGCTAGATCGTCTTCAACTAACAGTAAACGCATAAAAAATCCCTGTATAACTACTTTTGAATTCTACCGCTGTGCGCATCAACCAAAACAGAAATAATATGACCATCTTCTGTAATTAATTTTACTTTATAGCCAACCCGATTATTATTTTTTTGTTTACTCACCTTTAGTACTTTGCCGCCAATGCGATTTTGTACCAAACGTGCCGCTTGTTGTGGGCTTTCTATCGCCAACGTTTCAGCATTTTTTTGATAGCGCGATAAATTATTCTGATCTTTTGCATTACTTGGCAACGATATAAAAGTTATCGATAAAATAATCAGTATTACTATTATTCTCATTAAATTTTTACCTTAAAAGGTGTTTTATACAGAGTGTATAAGAATATAACACTAGCTTAAAGCCAAGAAGATGAATTTAAGCTGAACATAACTTTTATCTTACAATTAAATTTTCTACTTAAAATTCGTTCAGCTTACGTTCAGATAATTTAGGTTTAAATGATTACATCCATTATTTATCAATACATACCCCATAAGAAGGATGTAATCATGAAAATCACTTTATCGATTTTACTTGTAACCACATTTTTAACCGCTAACTCGGTGTACGCAAATACTGAAAAAGTAAGTATTTCTATTGGTCAACTTGAAAAAAATGTTACCACTTTAGACCGAAATATTCTTTTACAGCAAACGCAACATTCAACAACATCAAACAGTACTTTATTACCAACCATTGGTATTGAACGCCAGCGATTTATTACCGAGAGAAAAACAGATAAAACAATTAGTGCTAACCAGAAAGGCGCTCAAAAAGTAAGTACCAGTTTTACCCATGATGATTATCAATTTAGCATTTTTGATGCACAAAGTACTTTACTTACCGATGTAGACTTCGACGGTTATTATCAAGGTTTTAGTGTTCGTTTTGATGCCGACTATTTACGTTATGATAATTACGACACAGCGACCGTTTATGCCGAAATGTATTTAAGTAAAAATGGAGGACCTTGGTTACATTACTTTACAACCGAAAATTTTATTATTCACAGTGATGACTCTACCGACGACTATGAAGTGATAACGACTTTAGTTGATGGTTATAGTAGCGATAATTATGATGTATTAATTGATTTATACGAAGTGGGATACACCGACATCGTAGCAACTTATAGTAGCGATGACAGCAATGCCTTATACGCTTTACCACTGGAAAGTGCTAACTATGACATAACTGAGCCTGATGTAGTTATAATAGAAAGTTACAGCGAGGGGCATGGCGGTGGAAGTTTTTCATGGTTATTGCTATTGCCCGCTATAGTTATAACAATTAAACGTCTCACAAAAAAATTTCACTAAAAAATTACTACAAGCATTACTATAAGAGCTTGGAATAAACCGTTAAGCTATCATTATCACTGTTAATGGTAGCTTTTTCATCAACAAACATTATGCTAAAAAATATGCTAAAAATTAAACAGCAACTCATTAACGAAATATTGCAACACCTGCACACTGAGTTAACTCAAGCCATTCAAGCGGCCAATAATGCTCACAATGACGCAGTTGACGATCAAAGTGTTGCAGAAACGCAATACGACACCCTAGCTATTGAAGCAAGTTATTTAGCTGAAGGACAATCTAAACGGGTACTTGAATACCAACACGCGATTAAAACGTATCAAGTAATGCTAAACGTACAGCAATCTAAAAAATTAGAAAATAACGACCACGTTACTCATATCGCTAAACTAGGCTCATTAGTGCAATTAGACAAAGATAATAGCTGTAATCATTGGTTTTTTATTGGCCCTTTCGCAGGTGGTTTTCGTACCAATATTAATGAACATCAAATTACCGTCGTAACACCACAGTCCCCAATGGGTATAGCAATTAAAGGTAAGCAACAAGACGACGATATAGAAATAACGTTAGGTAATGAAAAATTGCATGATTATATTTGCGCGGTAAAATAGAAGTTATTGTATCAAACGAGCTCTTAACTTGCGTCAAGCTGACGGCCAATAAAACACCGTCAGGATAACGAGCAAGCGTTTAGTAACTTATCTCAACATGGCAGCACTTAACCGGCTAACAGCGCTTTAATTTTGTCTAAATCAACCTTTTTTTCATCAACTTTTAAATAAGCAACCGCCTCTTCAAAAACCAGCGTTGCTTCATAAACACCTGGCATATTAATGATTTTTTCGGCCATTTCTTCTATGTCGCTTTCATCTTTTAAATTAAAAGCAAAACTATAACTCTTTGATTTTTTTAGAGGCTTCATCGTTAATGTTACAACAAACCATAATAGAGCAACTATAGCCATCACTAAAAAGACATCCTGCTCAGGAAAAACACTTTCAATAATGCCGCCTAAAGCTCCCCCTAAAAAAGCCCCAAAAAATTGACTACTTGAATACATGCCCATTGCCGTACCTTTTAATCCAGCAGGGGCAATACGTGATAAAAACGCTGGCATAGTCGCCTCTAAATAATTAAAAGCAACAAAAAAACCAAACATAACCCCCGCAAGCGCCCAAAAATTATGCCCAACAAACCATAATAAAAATAAACTAATCGTTAATAATAAAACGATTATTGAAAACATTTTGTTTTCAATTTGTTTTTTCATGCCGATGATCATAAACGGCAACATCACAAAGAAAGATCCTAGTAAAACAGGTAAATAAAGCTGCCAATGCTGCGCTAATGGAAAATTTAATTCCACTAGCAAACGAGGGATAACAACAAAACAAGCAGTCATCGCCATGTGTAAGGCAAACACGCCAAAATTTAAACGCGCTAATTGGGCATTCCCTACAAGTGAAAGTAATTTTTGAGGTAAAGCAACATTATCGCCACGCGGAGCTTTATTAACGGAATTAGGCACCATAAACTGGATCATCACCATGGCAAAAATGGTTAAAATAACAATAAACCAAAACAAACCACTTAACCCAGCATAACCAGCAACAATAGGGCCTAAAACCATCGCAATCATAAAAGACACGCCAATAAACATGCCGATAGTCGCCATCACTTTAGGTCGCTGCTCTTCTCGCGTTAAATCAGCCGCGAGTGCTAAAATAGCACTCGCAATCGCCCCCATACCTTGTATAGCTCGACCTAAAATAACGCCATAAATACTGGTCGACATAGCTGCAACTATGCTACCAATCATAAAAATTACTAAACCAAACAAAATAACAGGTTTACGGCCAAATTTATCAGACAATAACCCCATAGGTATCTGTAGTAATGCTTGCGTTAAACCATAAGCCCCAATAGCCAAACCAAGCCACACGGGGCTATAACCTTCTAGGTGCGTACCATAAATAGCAAACACAGGCAAAATCATAAACAAACCTAGCATTCGTAAGCCAAATACACTAGCTAAAGAAAAGGCTGCTCTTTTTTCAAGACTATTTAAACCGGTTACACTCATAAATCTGCGCTCGCTAAAACTAAATACACTACTTTTTTAAGATGTGAGTAACATTAAAAACGCCGTATATTACCATAGAAACACAAAATGTATGCAGTCGGATTATTTAACTTTATCTCCAAATACACTCATTTTTTATTCCCATTCATAATGAGTTGTCAAAAAAATATAAATTAATAACAAATTTATCGCACCAAAATGCACCGCCCCCCACCCAAAAAGCACCATAACAGTGCAAATACATATTAAAAAAATCAACATCATCACCCAACCACTTGTTAATTAGTGACTTTTTTAACGGGCTTAATTTGTGCATAAATTTTTAAATAAATTATATTGAGGAACGAATGAATGAAATTAATCACCGCAATTATAAAACCATTTAAATTAGACGACGTTCGTGAAGCCTTGGCAGAAGTTGGCGTAGAAGGTATGACAATTTCAGAAATTAAAGGCTTTGGGCGACAAAAAGGTCACACCGAATTATATCGAGGTGCTGAATATAGCGTTGATTTTTTACCCAAAATAAAAATTGAAATAGTGATAAGTGATGAAATGCTTGATCGCACTATAGAAACAATAGTTGAATCTGCCCACACAGGAAAAATAGGAGATGGAAAAATATTTGTAACCAATGTAGAGAATATTATTCGCATTAGAACAAATGAAACGGGTAACGACGCAGTTTAATATCGCTTATCTTTAGGAATACACCATGTTTAAAATATTATCTTTAATAATTCTATTGTTATTTCCATTACCAAGTTTTGCGACAAATGAGGTAATTAATGGTGCTAATACCGCATGGGTATTAACATCTACCGCTTTAGTGCTATTGATGACACTACCAGGATTAGCACTATTTTATGGTGGCTTAGTTCAAAAGAAAAACATTCTATCTATCTTGATGCAATGTTTTGCCATTGCCGGTATTTCATCAATTGTGTGGTTAATTATTGGCTATAGTTTAGCTTTTGGTGAAGGTAATGCCGTTATTGGCGATTTGAGTAAAATATTTATGTCAGGGATTGGCAAGGATACACTTTCAGGTGATATTCCTGAAAGCTTATTTATGCTTTTTCAAATGACTTTTGCCATTATTACCCCAGCTTTAATTATTGGGGCCTTTGCAGAACGCATGAAATTTTCTGCAGTATTGATATTTTCAGCTCTATGGTTAATTTTTGTTTATTCACCGATAACGCATTGGGTTTGGGGTGGTGGTTGGTTAGCTAAAATGGGGCTATATGATTATGCTGGTGGTACTGTCGTTCATATTACCGGAGGTGTAGCCGCACTTGTAGCGGCTTTAGTCATTGGTCCTCGACGAGGTTTTCCCCGTACCCCAATGTTACCTCATAATTTAACAATGACCGTTACTGGTGCTGGCTTACTATGGGTTGGCTGGCTTGGCTTTAATGGTGGCAGTGCTCTTGCTGCAAATGGTGATGCCGCAATGGCTATGCTAGTAACGCATATTTCAGCGTCTGCTGGTGCGCTTACTTGGGCAGCAATTGAATGGAAAAAGTTTGGTAAAGCTAGTGTGTTAGGTGCGGTTACTGGTATGGTTGCAGGTTTAGGTACGATAACTCCCGCATCAGGTTTTGTCGGTGCTGGTGGTGCTTTGATTATTGGTGTTTTAGCTGGTTTTGTCTGTTTTTATTCTACCGTATTTATAAAACAAAAATTAAAAATTGATGATGCTTTGGATGTATTTCCGGTGCATGGTGTGGGTGGTATTTTAGGGACTTTACTGGCCGGTATATTTTCATCAACGTCGTTAGGCGTTTTTAGTGGTTTTGGCTATGCTGACGGTATATCGACTATGTTAGAACAAGTAATAGTACAATTAACTGGTATTGGTGCAACAATTGCCTATACCGCAATTGTTTCTTATCTATTATTTAAACTGGTTAGTTTAATAACGGGTGGCTTAAGAGTAACAACCGAACAAGAAGTCACTGGATTAGATTTAAATGAACATGACGAATCTGGATACAATTTATAATATCGCTATTTAACAAAATAAGCGTGACTAAATATTAGTGACGCTTATTTCTCTTTAACTGACTAAATCCCCTTCTATATATTCATTTTTCAAAATATTTTATCTCTTTAACAAAAAACAAAAAAGCGCTGAAACTTGGTACTTTTTTGTGCGATAATAATCGATTAATTAGTAATAGGATCAAAAAATAGCAATGAGAAAAATTGCAGTACGCGGCGCAAGAACCCACAACTTAAAAAATATTAGTTTAGATATTCCTCGAGACAAACTTGTTGTTATAACAGGGCTTTCTGGTTCAGGGAAATCTTCTTTAGCATTTGATACTTTGTATGCTGAAGGTCAACGCCGTTACGTAGAATCATTATCTGCTTACGCCCGTCAATTTTTATCTTTAATGGAAAAACCCGATGTTGATCATATCGAAGGGCTTTCTCCTGCAATTTCTATTGAGCAAAAATCCACCTCACATAACCCACGTTCAACCGTGGGTACTATCACCGAAATTTACGATTATTTACGCTTACTTTATGCGCGTGTAGGTGAACCTCGCTGTCCAGAACATCATCAACCCCTTGCCGCACAAACAGTATCTCAAATGGTTGATAAAGTGTTAGAACTTGAAGAAGGCACCAAAGTGATGGTGTTGGCGCCAGTTCTACAAGATAGAAAAGGCGAGCACATTAAATTATTGGAAAACCTATCTGCACAAGGTTACATCCGCGCTCGTATTGACGGCGAAGTTTGTGATTTGTCGGATCCACCGACGTTAGAATTACAAAAAAAACATACTATTGAAGTGGTGGTAGACCGTTTAAAAGTGCGTGACGATATTCAACTGCGCTTATCTGAATCGTTTGAAACTGCTTTAGGCTTAACCGCAGGCACGGCAAATGTCGCTTTTATGGATGAGCCCAACCGCGAAGAATTATTATTTTCCGCGAATTTTGCTTGCCCACATTGTGGTTACAGCATGCAAGAATTAGAACCACGCTTATTCTCATTTAATAACCCCGCAGGCGCTTGTAAAACCTGTGACGGTTTAGGCGAACAACAATTTTTTGATCCCTCACGCGTTATTGCAAATGCTGAGTTAAGCCTAACAGGCGGTGCTATTCGCGGTTGGGATAAACGTAATTTTTACTATTTTCAAATGCTGCAAGCATTGGCTGAACATTTTAAGTTTTCGTTAGACATTCCTTTTCAAGATCACAGCGAAAAAATTAAACAACTTATTTTAAATGGCAGTGGTAACGAAGAAGTTAAATTTAAATACATGAACGATCGTGGCGATTTAGTGGTCCGAAAACATCCGTTTGAAGGCATTTTAGTGAATATGAATCGTCGTTATCGTGAAACTGAATCAAATGCAGTGCGCGACGAACTGTCTAAATATTTAAATCATCAGCCTTGCCCTGACTGCCATGGCAGCCGCCTGCGCCTTGAAGCGCGAAACGTTTTTGTTAGCGACACGCCATTAAATCATATTACCGAATTATCTATTTCTGATGCGCTAGCTTTTTTCCAAGGACTAGAATTACAAGGGGCAAAAGGACAAATTGCCGAAAAAATTCTCAAAGAAATTAACGACCGTTTGGGGTTTTTAGTGAACGTAGGCTTGAATTACTTAAACCTATCGCGCGCTGCTGGCACACTTTCAGGTGGTGAAGCACAGCGTATTCGCCTTGCTAGCCAAATTGGTGCAGGATTAGTTGGCGTAATGTACGTACTTGACGAACCTTCCATAGGCTTGCACCAGCGTGACAACGAACGTTTGCTTGGCACACTTGTGCATTTACGCGACATGGGCAATACCGTGATCATTGTAGAGCATGATGAAGATGCAATTCGCAGCGCCGATCACATTATTGATATTGGCCCCGGAGCCGGCGTACATGGCGGTAATATTATTGCTCAAGGAACGCTTGACGATATTCTTAACAACGAAAACTCATTAACGGGTAAATATTTAAGTGGTGTTGAAAAAATTGCCGTACCAACAAAACGCACCCCATATAATAAAGCACATTTATTACAACTTTTTGGCGCAACAGGTAACAACTTAAAATCAGTTGATTTAACCATTCCTTTAGGCTTATTAACTTGTGTTACGGGTGTTTCAGGCTCAGGTAAATCAACACTGATCAACGATACTTTATACAAATTAGCGCATATTGAATTAAATGGCGCAACGACTCAAGATCCTGCGCCACATGAATCTATTAAAGGCTTAGAGTTGCTCGATAAAGTCATTGATATTGACCAAAGCCCCATTGGCAGAACGCCTCGTTCAAACCCTGCCACCTACACTGGTATATTTACCGCTATTCGCGATATTTTTGCTGCAACGCAAGAATCACGTTCGCGCGGGTATAAACCTGGCCGCTTTAGTTTTAACGTAAAGGGTGGACGTTGTGAAGCTTGTCAAGGCGACGGTTTAATAAAAGTAGAAATGCACTTTTTACCCGACGTTTATGTACCTTGCGACGTTTGTGGCAGTAAACGCTACAACCGTGAAACATTAGAAGTACGCTACAAAGGCAAAAATATTTATGAGGTGCTCGATTTAACCATTGAAGACGCACTCGATTTTTTTGAGGCGATCCCAGCAGTAAATCGTAAATTACAAACCTTGATGGATGTTGGTTTAAGTTATATAAAACTTGGCCAATCAGCAACAACGCTTTCAGGTGGTGAAGCGCAGCGGGTTAAATTATCTAAAGAATTATCGAAACGCGATACCGGCCAAACCTTATATATTTTAGATGAACCGACCACAGGTTTACATTTTCACGATATAAAATTATTGCTTGAAGTGATACACCGTTTACGCGATCACGGTAATACCGTGGTCGTTATTGAGCATAATTTAGATGTAATAAAAACGGCCGATTGGATCATCGATTTAGGTCCCGAAGGCGGAGCTGGCGGTGGTGAAATTTTGGTCGCAGATACGCCTGAAAATGTTGCAGAGCATAAAGTATCGCATACTGCGAGATTTTTAAAACCCTTGTTAGGCTAATGTAAATACTGAGATCCTGACCTTCGTCAGGATGACAATAGATAGTTCAGGTTTCAGTATCCCGTTTTACCTAATGCTGCACTTGTTTCAGTATCCAAACATCAATGTTTATATAATAAAAATAAAGGAATGCCGGCATGATTAACAAATTCATCTACCTACTCGCTTTTTGTAGTGGTTTTTGCATCATGGGTATTGAGCTGTTAGGCGGCAGAATTCTCGCCCCTTATTTCGGCAGTAGTGTGCATATTTGGGGCAGTATTATTACGGTATTTATGCTCAGCTTATCGTTTGGTTATTTATTGGGTGGGAAACTTTCAACCCATTCTGCTTCATTGAAACATTATGGCGCTATTTTCATTATTGCTGGGTTAACTATTTTACCGATTGTTTTTTTTGCACAACAGTTGATGGACGTTATTTTTGTCAATATTGAAGACAGCCGTTACGGCTCATTACTTGCCTCTATCGTGTTGTTTTTTATTCCTACTATTTTTCTTGGAATGTTATCGCCTTACTCAGTGCGCTTACTGGTAACTAATAAAGATCACAGTGGTAATGTTGCCGGTAATTTATATTTTATTTCTACTCTCGGTAGCGCATTAGGTACAATAATTACTTCGTTTTATTTAGTGTTATATTTTGATGTGAATAACATTGTATTGACGTTTAGTTTTACCTTGATAATTTTAGGATTATTAGCATTAACCGTTGCGAATAAAGCCATTAAACAAAGTAAATAATTGGAGGCAGTAATGCGCAAAATCACTCATTTATTTCTGTTACTTAGTTTATTGTCCCCTTTTGTGGTAACCGCTAAAACGATCCATAGCGAGCGCTCGCTTTATCGGAATATTACGGTTGACGACGATGGTGATTTACGATGTTTAAAGTTTCACACTAAGCAGCAAAAATCACAGCAAAGTTGCATTTACAAAAGTGATCCGAACAGACTCGTGTTTAGTTACACCAAATTACTAATGTCGAGTTTATTATTGAACAGTTCTCCAAAAAACATTCTTATTATTGGCTTAGGTGGCGGTACGTTATCCAATACATTTCATCAACTTTTTCCAGAGTCCAACATTACCAATGTTGAACTTGATGCGGCGGTAAGCAAGGTTGCCCGTGAATATTTTTCTTATTTTGAAAATCAACATATAAAAACGGTTACTCAAGATGGACGAATTTTTATTAAACGTGCCGCACTTAAAAAGCAACAATACGATTTAATTATTTTAGATGCGTTTAACGGTGATTACATTCCTGAACACTTAATGACACAAGAATTTTTACGCGAAGTTAAACAAATTCTTAGTAAAGATGGCGTTTTAGCTGCAAATACTTTTTCAACTAGTAACTTATATCAACACGAATCTGCAACTTATCAGGCTGTATTTGGTGATTTTTATAATGTTCGTAATGATAATGTTTCAAATCGTATTATTCTTGCTCAAACGACCCCTATTAATACAAACCAAGTAAAACTGAAAATAATCAGTAATAGTCGGCAACTTAAACTAAAATTACAAAAGTATGGTGTAGATAGTCAAAAACTATCCCAAAAAATGAAAATAGATAATGACTGGGAACAAAAAACTCGTTTATTAACGGATCAATATTCCCCCGTTAATCTATTAAATGTTCGGTAACCTTGTCAGATTTCAAATATCTAAATCAAAGTAAAAATAAGGTGATTATATGTTTTCAATTCATGGTGAATGGAAAATTGAAGTGAGTAACAATGTGTTACTTCAATATTTTAGTGGCTCATGGAATGAAGAAGCAGTTATTGCTTATGTAAAAGAATTTAGAGAAAAAGCGACACCATTATCTTTAAATCAACCTAATAACGGTAAATGGGCTATTTTATCTATTTTTGAAGATTGGGAACTTGGTGTTCCGGCAATAGAGTCACATATTATTGAACATTGTCAGTGGTTTAAAGACAATGGCTGTGTTAAAGATTGTCACGTATATTCAAAAAATGCCATTAAAGAAATGTTATTAGAAAAATTAATCCCCCACACTGATGGAGCTTACGAACGTCGCGTATTTACCACTATTAACGATGCTAAAAATTGGTTAGGACAATATAACTATACGGTTGGCGATACTGATTTTTTTAAACAAGTTGGGTATTTAAAATAACTTTTAAATACCAAAGTACACCGCAGGAGATGATGAAAAATCAATTTTTTCTCTTTGTCTTGTTTCAGTATCTAAGGGATAAGATCCTGAAATAAATTCAGGATGGCGGACTTTATATAGGTACTTCAAATAAATTCAGGGTGACGGATTTTATATCGTTACCTGAATCACCCGCACAACCATGTAAAATTTTATTACTGTACTACACCAAGAGAATATAACTCTGCAATCGCTTGTTCACTATACCCTAAAGACTCTTTTAACACGCTTATAGTATGTTCACCTAATAACGGTGAAGCATGGGTATATTGCAGTGGCGTTTCAGACAAATTAATTGGTGAAGCAATAGTTGGTACTAACTCATTAAAATTATTTGGTAAATACTTAACCATTTTTCTGTGCTTAATTTGCGGATGATTGAGTGCTTGTTCAATGCTATTAACGGCACCACAAGGTACCGCCAAGGGCTCTAATAATGTCAGCCAAGTTTTAGTCGTTTTCGTGGCGACAATTTGAGCCAGTAATGGGATCAACTCTGTTCTATTATTTACGCGCTGCTCATTAATAGCAAAACGTTGATCTTGAGCTAAAGTTTCACACTCAGCTGCTTGGCAAAAACGCTCAAATTGCTGATCATTACCTATCGCCAAAATCACACTACCATCTTGGCTCGCAAAGGTTTGATACGGCACAATATTAGGGTGACCATTACCGGTGCGCGGTGGATTGTCTCCAGACACCAAATAATTCATGCCTTGATTAGCAAGCATCGCAATTTGTACATCAAGTAATGCGATATCAATATATTGTCCCTTATCCGTATGATTTCTGGCCATTAATGCCGCTAAAATTGCATTACTGCTATACAGGCCAGTCATTAAGTCGGTAATAGCAACGCCTGTTTTCATCGGCTCACCGTTTATCTCTCCAGTAATACTCATTAAACCGCCCTCTCCTTGGATCATCGCATCATAACCCGCTTTATGGGCATAACTTCCAGTTTGCCCAAAGCCAGTTATCGAGCAATAAATGAGTTTTGGATTAAGGTTTTTTAGGGATAGATAATCTAAACCGTAGTTTGCTAAAGCACCCACTTTGAAATTTTCGATCAACACATCTGCTTGCAGTACTAAACTTTTAATAATTTCTTGCCCTTGTTGGCAACTAATATCAACAGCCAGAGATTTTTTATTACGGTTAGCACAATGAAAATAAGCCGCGCTTGCTAATGCTTCTTCGTCAGTATTCGCGGATTTTTCTACAAAAGGAGGTCCCCAATGGCGAGTATCATCACCAGTTTTAGGGCGTTCAATTTTTATGACTTCCGCCCCCATATCGGCTAATAATTGTGACGCCCAAGGTCCTGCCAAAATACGACTTAAATCAATTACTTTGATATTTTTTAACGCACTACTCATGATAGTCCCCTTGTTCTGGGTAGCTATAAACCAGCTTACCTAGTTTAACAATTGCTTGCTCAACCTCATCTTGCCACTTTACGCCAAAACTTATACGCATATAATTTTGATACTTGCCTGATAAAGAAAAAATAACGCCAGGTGCAAAACTCACTCCTTGTGTTATCGCTTGAGTAAAAATAGTTTCTGTTTTCACATGAGATCGACATCTAACCCATAACACACTGCCACCTTGAGGTTTTGAAATACAAACTTCAGGAGGAAAATTTTCTGCTAATAAAGCGCGCATACGTTCACAGTTATAACGCAATTTTTTTCGCAAAACCGATAAGTGCCGATCATATTCGCCTGTTAATAAATATTGTGTCAGCGTCCACTGTTGTAACATTGCGGTAGAGCAAGACTGGGCGCGCTTTATTCGTTTCGCTTTTTCTTCAAAGTTAGGTGCGATTAACCAACCAACTCGATATCCTGGTGCGGCCGTTTTTGAAAAGGATGAACAGGTTAACACTAAACCTTTTTGTGAATAAAATTGGGCTGGTTTTGGTCTGTTTTCTGTAAAATAAAGTTCGCTATAAACATCATCCTCTATCAAGGGAATATTGTTTTTTTCAAGTAAATTTACCATCGCGTGGCGTTGACTATCTGTCATCATCGACCCTAGGGGATTATTAATAGCGGTCGAAAATAAACACGCTTTTATGTCGTGTTGTTTAATGGTTTTTTCTAATTCTGTATAGCCGACACCATCTTCTGTACAGGTATACACTTCGATCGCGCGCATCTCTAAACTTTCAATTAATTCAATAATTCCGAAAAAACAAGGCGATTCTATTGCAATAATATCTCCTGCTTTTGCGACACATTGCAGTGCGATAGACAATGCCTCTTGCGCGCCATTGGTGATAATAATATCGTTTGGTGAAACCTCAACCCCTAACTCTTGATAACGAAAGGCTAATTGAGATCTTAACTGAGGATCGCCATTTACAGGTCCATAACTTACCGCTTTTTCTGCCACTTTACTGATCACTGAACGCATTAAACGCGCCAATGCTTTATCGGGTGGATGTGCATTAACAGGATTTGAAATACCTAACGGAATAACATCAGGTAAATGTATTGCATCATATACTTGTTCAATTAAGCTGCGGCATTTTACTTTAACAGGCGAGCTAGCTTGCCATTGTGCAGGACGAGGTTTAAGGGTACGTGCTTGTTGCGCTTTTATGTAATAGCCCGATTGTGGTCTTGCATAAATTGCACCTTGGCGTTCAAGTTCAATATAGGCTTGCTTAACGGTTGGTACACTAATATCAAATTGCTTACTTAATTTACGTAAGCTTGGTAGTTTATCACCGGCGCGTAAAACACCTTGCTGTTGTTGGCGTTCTATAAAAGCAACCACTTGCTGATAAAGAAAATTGGTCGATGATTTTTGGATAACTTGCATGGTGTTTTCTCGATATTTTTTAATAAACCGTCATGCTGAACTTGTTTCCAATGCTGATCGTTTAAGGTAAAACAGGGTACTTGAACGATCTTTTCAGTGTGGCATATTAGTTTCTTTTTAAAAGAAACTAACCATGTTACGTGATGAATTATCGT